>Ga0164241_10000073_pt1 | contig 237426 bp, 247 predicted proteins | sample OricomyardsoilBY_FD_108780 | JGI IMG/M metagenome (GOLD analysis project Ga0164241, IMG submission 108780) | Backyard soil microbial communities from Emeryville, California, USA - Original compost - Back yard soil (BY) | ecosystem: Environmental > Terrestrial > Soil > Unclassified | place...
TAACCCGAAGGTCGCAGGTTCAAATCCTGTCCCCGCAACCAAATGGTCCCGTGGTGTAGTGGTTAACATGCCTGCCTGTCACGCAGGAGATCGCCGGTTCGACCCCGGTCGGGACCGCCATTTTTTACATAAAGGCTCGGTAGCTCAGTCGGTAGAGCAGAGGACTGAAAATCCTCGTGTCGGCGGTTCGATTCCGTCCCGAGCCACCATTTTGAAATCACGAGCCGACTTAGCTCAATTGGTAGAGCAACTGACTTGTAATCAGTAGGTTGGGGGTTCAAGTCCTCTAGTCGGCACCACTTTCAAAATGAGCCATTAGCTCAGTTGGTAGAGCATCTGACTTTTAATCAGAGGGTCGAAGGTTCGAGTCCTTCATGGCTCACCATTTACAATTTAATGCGGGTGTAGTTTAGTGGTAAAACAAGAGCCTTCCAAGCTCTGGTCGAGAGTTCGATTCTCTTCACCCGCTTTTCAATTATGGGCCTATAGCTCAGCTGGTTAGAGCGCACGCCTGATAAGCGTGAGGTCGATGGTTCGAGTCCATTTAGGCCCACCATAATTGTTCCGCAGTAGCTCAGTGGTAGAGCTATCGGCTGTTAACCGATCGGTCGTAGGTTCGAGTCCTACCTGCGGAGCCATATTTATAGAGAAGTACCCAAGTGGCTCAAGGGGCTCCCCTGCTAAGGGAGTAGATCGCGAACGCGGTGCGAGGGTTCGAATCCCTTCTTCTCTGCCAGAATTGGCCCGTTGGTCAAGTGGTTAAGACACCGCCCTTTCACGGCGGTAACACGGGTTCGAATCCCGTACGGGTCATACTAAAAGAGATAGCATAATCTGCTATCTCTTTTTTGTTGTATAAAGGTGGACTTTGGATAGTCTGCATCTTTTATGCAATAGAAGAAATATGAAGTATGGGCTGTTGCAGTTGGGTATATAGAGCCGTAAATACAATCATGTTGTTTATTTGGGCCTGTATGAATATGAAGGAACTATCTATCTAATAAATGATACCTCAAGTTGAACTTTTACCCTAGCTGTATGGCTATAGCCTCCTACACTTGGAGAAACCGATGAAAATAAATAATATATAGAAGAAGCTGCTTTCTCTCAACAGGTGTGATCTACTGAAGACAGCTTTTTTATGTTGTCAGTATTGTCGAGTTTTGTCGGTAAGTCGATATATTGCAAAAATCGCTGATATAATTTGAGTTACGATCGATAAATTTTAATAATCGCCGATATAATTTCACTTACCGACGAAAAACACAAGAAAATCCTTTTCACAATCTAAAGAAAACGCCTCCATTGAAATGGATTCCACACCTATTCCAATAACTTTACACTCTATGTGAAAAAGTTCACAAATAGGTCATAATTTGTGAAGTAATTCACAATAATACGTGCTACAATATGAATGTAAAGAAGTTAAACAACATTAAATTAGTATTTTAATTAATTACTTAAACAATCATAAAAAAATATATGTGAACAATAGAGAGGGGAAATTACCATGAAAAAAGGTATCAATCGTGTAGTATTAGTAGGAACAGGAGCTGTAGGTTGTAGTTACGCTTACTCAATGATCAACCAAGGTGTAGCTGAAGAATTCGTATTAGTAGATGTTAATGAAGCAAAAGCAGAAGGGGAAGCAATGGACTTAAGCCATGCGGTACCATTCTCTCCATCACCAACAAAAGTTTGGAGCGGTAGCTATGCAGATTGTAAAGATGCAGATTTAGTAGTTATCACTGCTGGATTACCACAAAAGCCAGGTGAAACTCGTTTAGACTTAGTTGAGAAAAATACAAAGATCTTTAAACAAATCGTTCGCGGCATTATGGATAGCGGATTCGATGGAATCTTCTTAATCGCAACTAACCCAGTTGATATTTTAACTTACGTAACTTGGAAAGAATCTGGTCTACCAAAAGAGCGCGTAATTGGTTCTGGTACTACTTTAGACTCTGCTCGTTTCCGTTACATGTTAGGTGACTACTTAGATGTAGATCCACGTAACGTTCATGCTTACATCGTTGGTGAACACGGTGACACTGAACTTCCAGTATGGAGCCACGCTACTATCGGTGTACAAAAATTAGAAACAATCTTAGCTAACAACGAACAGTACAAACAAGAAGACTTAGACAAAATCTTCGAAAACGTACGTGATGCAGCTTACCATATCATCGAGCGTAAAGGTGCAACTTACTACGGAATCGGTATGTCACTACTTCGTGTAACTAAAGCAATCTTAAACAACGAGAACAGCGTATTAACTGTATCTGCATACCTTGAAGGTCAATACGGCGAGAAAGATGCTTACGTAGGTGTTCCAGCTGTAATTAACCGCGAAGGTGTACGTGAAATCGTAGAACTTGAGCTAAATGAAGAGGAAAAAGCGAAATTCGCTCATTCTGTAAAAGTATTAAAAGAAACAATGGCACCAGTACTATAATAATTGCTAAATAATTCAGAGGTGGGAAACTGCTTCTTACCTCTGAACTTATATAATTTAATATAAATTCCTTTTCCGGTTTCCCTTGTATATCCCCAATATACCCCTTTTGCTGGATAAGGGTCGTTTATAGAAAAGAGCACTCTATTTTACGTAGAGTGCTCTTTATTATTCCGCTATTTGCCGGGCAGTAAAAACCCACTGATTAAAGTTTCATTTTATTATTTTTTAGGTGTTAATCCTAATTTCTTTAAAATATCTGCCAGTGTACCGCTTTTGGATTTTTCTACAGGTGTTTGTGATTTAGATGCATCTGGACCTTTTTTCAAGAAGTTCCTTTCAACGAAGCGAATATCTTTTTCGTCGACAATACCATCTTTATTAAGGTCTCCGTCTTTTACAGTTAGTCCTTTTTTACCATAGTTGCTAGCGATAATTTCAGCATCTTTAATATCGATTACTTTATCAGCATTTACATCGCCGGCAAGGTTTTCGTCAGGTCTTGCATAATAATATTGGCCAAGCAGCTTACCGTCTTTTTCAGTACCAAGTTTCGTTGTTATGCGGCTTGTTAAATGTCCTGGCACCTCTACATATAAGTTATAGTCGCGTTTATTAACTGGAAGTCCATTTAGTTTGAAGTATCCGTATTTATCTAGTGAGCCTTCAAACTTATGACGGTAAGAATCAGTCGCATATACTTTTACGCCAAGCTTTGTATAATCGAACTTTTCATCTAAATATTCGCGTTCATTTAAGAACGCACCAGGTTTAATATTTCCTTCTACTAGTGAGTTTAAGGACATAACTGAGAATGTTTGATCTTGAAGTACACGCATTCTATTTGGTTCTGATTCACCTTGTTTCCAGTAAACAAAAATTGGTGACTCTAATTGAGCGTTTGCTTCATAAAATTCATCATTTTCTACTTTGAAAGTTACATCAATGAACGGGAAATCACCATCTAATCCAGCAAAGTTTTTGTCATCGATAGCGCCGCCAACTGTAACAGAACCTGCCTCTAATTTCGGTTCATTTACTTTTGCGGTTACTCCTTTTTCGGAAAGTAGCTTTTCAAAAGCAGGATTAAATTTCGCATTTCAATAACATTGTGACAAAAAATATTGAGAAACATTTTTTTATGACAGATTATTTTGTTTTGATTTTGAGTGGAAAATAGCATGAAAAATAGGATAAACATAATAAAATAAAGGTTGAGAAAAAATAATTGGTAAAAATATAGAAGAATAATAAAGCGTTTTCAATGAATATTCGTCAAAATTCGATATTTTACACGGAAATGTGAAGAAAAACTAACATTTTTAAGAAAAAAACGAATGTTTTTTATAAATTAACAAGGATATTGCAGTTTTTCGCAGAAATAGTTAAAGTATAAAAAATTCTGTCATCTAAGTGAGGTGAGCATATTGAGTGTAATAAATTGTGAAGAAGTGAAACGAGATGAGTTTCATACAGAAAAGTACTATGAAAGTTATAACATCTTTGGCGCACATGTTGTGACGGAAGATGAGATTCAAGGGGTACGATTTACAGTGTGGGCTCCTCATGCGAAAGCAATGAGTGTTGTTGGAGATTTTAATGAGTGGGATTATGAGCAACATAAGATGCTACAAGTGACAGAAGAAGGCATTTGGTCCTTATTTATACCGCATATTGAAGAAGGAGAAATATATAAATATGCGATTGAAACGTTGGCTGGTGACGTCATTTTAAAGGCAGATCCGTATGCTATATATGCAGAAGTAAGACCGAATACGGCATCTGTAGTTTTTGATATAAAAGGATATGAATGGAATGATAAAAACTGGAATCGTAAGAAAAAGAAAAAACCGATTTATAAAGAAGCGATGACAGTTTATGAATTACATTTTGGTTCTTGGAAAAAGAAAGAAGACGGAACACTGTATTCTTACAGGGAAATGGCGGAAGAACTCATTCCTTATGTGGTGGAACATCAATTTACACATATTGAAATTATGCCGCTTGTTGAGCATCCATATGATCGTTCTTGGGGTTACCAAGGAACGGGATATTATGCAGCGACGAGTAGATTTGGTACACCGCATGATTTAATGTATTTTGTCGACGAATGTCATAAATATGGAATCGGTGTCATTTTAGATTGGGTACCGGGGCATTTTTGTAAAGATGCTCACGGTTTATATTTGTTTGATGGCACACCGACCTATGAATATAAAGATAAAGATGTACAAGAAAATCTAGTATGGGGAACTGTCAATTTTGATTTAGGAAAGAGAGAGGTACGTAATTTCTTAATTTCAAATGCGTTATTTTGGATGAGATATTTCCATATTGATGGTTTCAGAGTAGATGCAGTTGCGAACATGTTGTACTGGAATAAAGAAGGACAAGAGCAAAGTAATGAGTACGCTGTGTCATTTTTACGGGAGTTAAATGAAGCGGTATTTGCAGAGGATGAAGATTTTCTTATGACGGCAGAGGATTCAACAGCTTGGCCACTTGTAACAGCACCAACGTATGAAGGTGGGCTTGGATTCAATTACAAATGGAATATGGGTTGGATGAATGACGTGCTGAAATATATGGAGTGTGCGCCAGAGTACAGAAAATATATTCATGAGAAAATGACGTTCTCTTTACTATATGCTTACTCTGAAAACTTCATATTACCCCTTTCTCATGATGAAGTCGTTCATGGGAAAAAGTCATTATTAAATAAAATGCCAGGTGATTACTGGGATAAGTTTGCTCAGCTTCGTTTATTATATGGATATTTCTTTACTCACCCAGGAAAGAAATTACTTTTCATGGGAGGAGAATTCGGGCAGTTTGATGAGTGGAAAGACCTTGAAGATTTAGATTGGAATTTACATGATTTTGAAATGCATCGTTATATGCATGATTACTTTAAAGAGCTCATAGCATTGTATAAGCGCTCAAAACCACTTTGGCAGCTTGATCATTCGCCTGAAGGTTTTCAGTGGATTGATGCTAATAATAACGAGCAAAGTATTTTCTCATTTATCCGCCAAGGGGATAAACAAGAAGATGCATTAGTTATCGTATGTAATTTTACGAAAGCTACATATGAAAACTATAAAGTAGGTGTACCAGATTTCGAGTATTATAACGAGATTTTAAATAGTGATGCTGAGCAATATGGCGGGTCAGGGCAAGTAAATAAGAAACGTCTGAAGGCGATTCAAGAACCGTTTCATAATCAAGCAGCACATGTAGAAATTACAATTCCACCATTTGGCGTATCCATATTACGACCAGTGAAGACGAGAAAGGGGAGCAAAAAACAAGATGGCTCAAAAACAAAAGTGCGTAGCAATGTTACTAGCAGGGGGAAAAGGTAGTCGTTTAAGTGCATTAACAAAGAATTTAGCCAAGCCAGCTGTTCCATTTGGTGGTAAATATCGCATTATTGATTTTACGCTAAGTAACTGTGCGAATTCTGGTATTGAAACGGTTGGGATTTTAACGCAATATCAACCACTCGAACTTCATAATTATATCGGAATCGGAAATGCGTGGGATTTAGACCGAGTAAACGGTGGGGTCACAGTGTTACCTCCTTATGCGGAGTCTTCAGGGGTTAAGTGGTATACAGGTACGGCAAGTGCCATTTATCAAAACTTAAACTATTTAAGTCAGTATGAACCGGAGTATGTTCTCATTTTATCAGGCGACCATATTTATAAAATGGATTACAGTAAGATGCTAGATTACCATATTGAGAAAGAATCGGACGTATCCATTTCTGTTATTGAAGTACCTTGGGATGAAGCAAGTCGCTTTGGCATTATGAACACAAATGAAGAAATGGAGATTGTTGAGTTTGAAGAGAAACCGCAATTTCCAAGAAGTAATCTTGCATCAATGGGAATCTATATTTTTAATTGGTCAATTTTGAAAGAGTATTTAGAGATGGATGCAAGAAACCCTGAATCTAGTAACGATTTCGGAAAAGACGTACTTCCGCTTTTATTGGATGAAGGGAAGAAGCTAATGGCGTATCCGTTTGAAGGATATTGGAAAGATGTTGGAACGGTGAAGAGCTTATGGGAAGCGAATATGGATTTGCTTCGCGATGAAACATCACTGAATTTAAATGATCGTAATTGGCGTATTTACTCTGTCAATCCAAACGAACCGCCTCAATATATTGCTGAAAAGGCGAAAGTAGAAGAATCGCTTATTAACGAAGGGTGCGTCATTGAAGGGGACGTGAAGCATTCTGTGTTATTCCAAGGAGTGACGGTGGAAGAAGGAAGTATGGTGATTGATTCTGTCGTTATGCCAGGGGCTAAGATTGGTAAAAATGTTGTGATTGAAAGAGCGATTGTTGGATCAGAAATGGTTATCGAAGATGGAACAATCATTCGTCCAGAAAAGAATGTTGACGATGTAGTATTAATTGCTGAAGGGAAATAGAAAAGGGGGATGAAATGAATGGGAGAAAAAATGTTAGGAATTATTAATGCAACGGGAAGTTTTCCTTCCTTAAAGAAAGTAACAGGGCATCGTTCACTAGCGGCGTTACCGTTTGGGGGCCGTTATCGACTCATTGATTTCATGCTTTCAAATATGGTGAATTCTAGTATTCATAGTGTGGCAGTTTTTACAAGCCATAAAAATCGTTCGTTAATGGACCATGTTGGTTCAGGAAAACAGTGGGATTTAGATAGAAAACGAGACGGACTATTTTTATTCCCGCCAAACTGCCAATGTGACCAAGATGAATTTGGGTCTTTTGCACACTTTAGAAGACATATTGATTATTTTCTAAGAAGCAGAGAAGAGTACGTTGTTATTACGAATAGCCATCTCGTAACAGCATTAAATTTTCAAGCGGTGTTAGAGCGACATATACATACGGCAGCTGATATTACGGAAGTTTGCCATGAAGGGGTTTCGCTTCAAACATATGTGTTAAAGAAACAATTATTGTTAGACTTATTTGAGTCATATAAAGATGTGGAACAATACAGTTTATTTGATGTAGTGAGAGAAAAGCGCGGGAAATCATTACACATTGCTACATATGAACATACTGGATATGTAGCAATTATTGACTCGATTGAAAGTTACTATAAACATAGCTTAGAAATTTTGCAACCTGCTATTTGGAAGCAATTATTTAAGAAAGAAGCACCGATCTTTACGAAAGTAAAAGATGAGCCACCAACTCGTTATCTAAAGGGTGCAGTCGTGAAAAATACAATGATTGCAAACGGTAGTATTATTGAAGGGGAAGTCGAAAACAGTGTTGTTTCCCGTTCAGTTAAAATTGGAAAAGGTTCAATTATTCGTAACAGTATTATTATGCAAAAGAGCCAAATTGGAGATAACTGTATAATAGACGGTGTTATTATTGATAAAGACGTGAAAATTGGTGACGGTGTTGTACTAAAAGGAAACGCCGATGAGCCATACGTTGTAGAAAAAGGAAGCGTTCAAAACAGTACGATTAATAGTTATTCTTAAAAGAATCAGTGGGGGTCTTCCTCCACTGATTAAAGTTTTAATTCAAATGAAAACTCGAAGGGAGGAAGCTGCAAGAGGAGTAATAAAAACTTTTCGCGCAGTGGGACAACAAGTGAATATTTTATTTGCAGTATCAGAATGTGTACCGTTTGTGAAATCGGGAGGATTAGCTGATGTAGCGGGTGCGCTCCCAAAAGAGCTGAAAAAATTAGGAGTGGACGTTCGTATTATACTTCCGAATTATAGTCTCATTCCGCAAAAGTTAAGAGATGGATGTACGTTACATAAAGTAATTAACGTCCCGCTTGGGTGGAGAAATCAATATTGTGGAATTTTAAAAGGTGAGCAAGACGGGATTACGTATTACTTAATAGATAATGAGTATTATTTTAAGAGGGATTCTCTGTATGGTCATTATGATGATGGAGAGCGTTTTTCTTATTTTTCGAAAGCAGTTTTAGAGTGTATTCCGCATCTTGATTTCGAAGTGGATGTTCTTCATAGCCACGATTGGCATACAGCTATGGTTAATTTTTTACTACGTGAAAAGTATCAAGATAACCCATTATATGAGCATATTAAAACGGTATATACAATTCATAACTTGCAGTTCCAAGGTGTATTTCCTCCTGAAGTGATGTACGACTTGTTAGAACTTGGTGATGAATATTTCCATAGTGAGCAGTTAGAGTTTTATGGAAATGTGAACTTTATGAAGGGCGGTATTATCGCTTCTGATCAAATTACAGCGGTTAGCCCGACATATAAAGAAGAAATTCAATATGAATTTTTCGGTGAGAAGTTAGATGGGTTGTTACGAAAATATAATGATAAGCTTAGCGGCATTGTAAATGGAATTGATACGAGCGTATATAATCCAGAAACGGATTCGTATATTACTGCTCAGTACGATGCAGAGTCATTAGAGGAAAAGAATGAAAATAAACGCGCCTTGCAGCGTTATTTCGGTTTGCCAGAAAAAGAAGATACGCCGATTATTTCAATGGTAACGAGATTAACGAAGCAAAAAGGTCTTGATTTAGTACGTACTGTATTCCGTGAAATAATGGAGGAAGATGTACAATGCATTATTTTAGGATCAGGTGATTCGGAATATGAGCAATTCTTTGAGTGGATGGCATACGAGTATCCTGAGAAGGTAAAAGTGTATATCGGCTTTAATGAAGAATTAGCTCACCAAGTATATGCGGGAAGTGATTTATTTTTAATGCCATCACTGTTTGAACCGTGTGGACTTGGACAACTTATCGCATTAGCTTACGGTACGATTCCAATTGTAAGAGAAACAGGCGGATTAAATGATACGGTACAATCTTATGATGAAGAAACTGGAGAAGGAAATGGTTTCAGTTTCACGAACTTTAATGCACATGACATGTTGCACACAGTTCTTCGTGCAATTGAATTTTATCATGATAAACCGGTATGGGAGCAGCTTGTAAAGCAAGCGATGACGGAAGATTATAGCTGGGAGAAGTCAGCTCTTGCTTATAAGAAATTGTATAAAAGTCTCATGGAATAACATGTAGGTGGTGAAGAAATGTTTACTCATGTTGAAAGTTTCAAATCAGCTTTTCTAGAAAAGTTAGAGACGATGTATGGTAAAAGTTTCAAAGACTCTACAACTCGTGATCAATATAATACACTCGGCCATATGGTACGTGAGTATATGAATGGTCAATGGATTGCAACGAACGAGAGTTATCGATCCGGAGAGCAAAAGCAAATGTATTACTTGTCTATTGAGTTTTTGCTTGGACGTTTGCTTGGAAGTAACATCTTGAATTTAGGTATTCGAGATGTATGCGAGCAGGGGTTATCTGAACTAGGGATTTCGTTACAAGAGTTAGAAGAAGTGGAAGCAGATGCAGGTCTTGGAAATGGTGGACTTGGACGATTAGCAGCCTGTTTCCTTGACTCACTTGCATCGTTAAACTTACCAGGTCATGGTTGTGGCATTCGTTACAAACACGGCTTATTTGATCAAAAGATTGTTGATGGTTACCAAGTTGAATTTCCAGAACAATGGCTTCTTCATGAAAACGTATGGGAAGTAAGAAGGCATGATCAAGCTGTAGAAGTAAGTTATTTCGGCAATGTTGAACCGCTATACATTGATGGACGTTTAGAGTTTAGGCATACGAATGCAGAAGTGATTATGGCAGTACCATATGACGTTCCGGTAGTAGGTTATGAGACGAGTACTGTAAATACACTTAGACTTTGGAATGCTGAACCAGTTCCTTTCCCGCAAAATTGCAAAGATATTTTGAAATATAAGCGTGAAACAGAGGCGGTATCGGAGTTTTTATATCCAGATGATACTCATGATGAGGGGAAAATACTTCGTTTGAAACAACAGTATTTCCTCGTATCAGCAAGTTTGCAAAATATCGTTCGTATGCATAGAGAAAGATATGGTGATCTTCGTCAATTACATGAGAAAATTGCGATTCATATTAATGATACACATCCAGTTTTGGCGATTCCAGAATTGATGCGTATTTTATTAGATGAAGAAAAACTAGCATGGGAAGAAGCTTGGCACATAACGACGCAAACGATTTCTTATACAAATCATACGACGTTATCAGAAGCGCTTGAGAAGTGGCCAATTCACATTTTTAAACCGTTATTACCGAGAATTTATATGATTATTGAAGAGATTAATGAACGTTTCTGTCATGAGCTTTGGGAACGTTATCCGTATGAATGGCATCGTATTGAAGAGATGGCGATTATTGCACATGATCTTGTGAAAATGGCTCATTTAGCGATTGTCGGTAGCCATAGCGTAAACGGTGTAGCAAAAATTCATACGGAAATTTTAAAGCAACGTGAAATGCGATTGTTTTATGAGTTTTATCCAGATAAGTTTAATAATAAAACGAATGGGATCGCTCATAGACGCTGGTTAATGAAGGCGAATCCACAGCTGACAAACCTTATTTCAGAGGCGATTGGAACAGAGTGGAAGAAAGAACCGATTAAGCTTCAAGAGCTACAATTAGTTCAATACGATGCGAGTTTCCAAGAGAAATTTGCAGAGGTAAAACAAGAGCGTAAAGAAATTTTAGCGGCGCGCATTCATAATAAAATGGGGATTACAATTGATCCTAATTCTATTTTTGATGTGCAAGTAAAAAGACTGCATGCTTACAAACGACAATTACTAAATGTTCTTCATATTTTATATTTGTATAACCGTCTGAAAGAGGATGCTAGTTTTACATTTTATCCGCGTACTTTTATTTTTGGAGCGAAAGCATCACCTGGCTATTATTACGCGAAAAAAATTATTAAATTAATAAATGAACTCGCAAGAAAAGTGAATAATGATTCGTACGTAAGCCAATATATGAAAGTTATCTTTCTAGAAAACTATCGAGTTTCTGTAGCGGAAGATATATTCCCAGCGGCCGATGTAAGTGAACAAATTTCAACTGCGAGTAAAGAAGCATCGGGAACAGGGAATATGAAATTTATGATGAATGGTGCGATTACACTCGGCACGTTAGACGGAGCGAATATTGAAATAAAAGACAGGGTCGGTGATGATAACTGTTTCATTTTCGGTTTAACAGCAGAAGAGGTTCTTCATTACTATCAAAATGGTGGATATCGTGCAAGTGATTATTATCACCACAATGGGCACATTAAAAAGGTAGTAGATCAGTTAACGAATGGTTTCTTTGCACAGTCGGGAGCCGAATTTGAAGCAATTTACGATTCTCTCGTTATTCAAAATGATGAATATTTCGTTCTGCGAGATTTTGGTCCATATGCTGAAAGACAAGAAGCTGTCGGTAGAGCTTATGAGAACCGAACGAAGTGGCTAGAAATGTCGATTTTAAATATTGCACAGTCTGGTCATTTTGCGAGCGATCGAACGATTTTGCAGTACAGTAATGAAATTTGGGGTATTGGTAATGCTGTTAAACAGTTTTAAAGAGGTTGCTATATTGGGAGATATATTATCGATTTACCAACAGAAATGGATATTAATAAATAAAACGTGCTTAATAAAATTAAGCTCGTTTTATTTATTTTGCTTAAGAAAGAAATGGAACAGTGGTATATATGATACCTGCCCCATCATACTCTCCTGTCGCAAAGTATGAAAATGTAAAGAAACCTGTAACCGTAAAAATTACAATAAGGAAAAATGCGAAGATAAATTTTAACATGTAAGGTCCCCTCATCCAAAAATAACTTCATAGATTATTATAGTATACGAATATTTTATTTCCAATTGTTTACTGGTTAAAAATGAGAAGTCAGACATGTTTTGTATGTTGTAATGGAATGATTATTTGTAATGGATTTTGTGTTTTTTGTAAATGTCATGTTGTGATGGACGTGTGCATACTCCCAATCATGATCATTAAAATTTATGTTTCGGGGAGGGAGAAGTGGAACGACATCGAATAAGTTGACGAAACGAAAGCTACTAGCTACTTGTAGTTTATAATAATTTCGAAAAGCGATATCTCCTACTTTTGGAGAAGCGAATGTATAAAGTCCATACTGTGCGAAGGCAGTATTTATACGTGCATCTAATATGTGTAATGTGGCAAGCGCGCCACCTAGACTATGCCCAGTAGCTAGCAGTTTTTTATGTGCTGGCAATGATACGAGCATATCCATAATAGAATCACGACAAGACTCATAAATAGAGAGAAAACCGTTATGGACATTTCCGCCATTTAAAGCATAAGGATAAGGTTTTTGATTGACGAGAGAATCAATAATCCAATCTGGATCTGTTTGAGTGCCTCTGAAGGCAACGATAATTGTATCCTCAGATTCTAATATAAATCCGAACCATTCTGTTGTTTGAATGGCCTTTCCTTGAAAACCTTGTACATATTGAAAACCATCTGGTATTTCGAAAATACCATTTTGTTTATATTGTTCATACGTTAACTCACAACAAGAAGCTAACAGTATGGCAGTTTCTTTATCAAAGGATAAAGGAGTACGCATTAAGGTAGCCCTCCTTAAGAAAAGGTATAGTTTAATATATGCGGTGAGGAACTTGATTCATTCTTTTGGAGGTGGGGAATAGCTTGTATCGCTTACCTAAATCAGTGGAGGAAATTATAATGTCAAAATAAAACAGTGCCTGATAAGGGCACTGTTTACTCTTTTTCATCTCAAGGAATCGACTTTTTTAGTTATTCTTAATGAACTGACGCATGCGTTAGTTGCATAAGTAAGAGGTTTGAAAAAATAGCCTGTATATATTTGAATGATGAATAACTTACCTATTTTCTTGTGTTTGTTTGCGTTACATACAGAAAAAATTCGGAAAATAAAACATATTATTTATCTGTTTGTTTTTGCTTCTTTTTCAAATACTCCATACGCAATTTTTCAAGTTGCTGCTTTTTATCAAATTTGGCAGGCTTCTGTTTTTCATGGAACTTTGCCACAGCTACCTGACTTTTGGAATCCAATTGATATTTTCCCACTTTGTTCACCTACTTTTCTTGTCTCTAAAGAGAATCTACTCAACAAATATAATATACCTTATTTTCCTGAAGTAAACCTTATTACTTTATTTTAACTGCTTTTTCTCGTTTGTAGACGTAAATTAAAACACCCTTTCACTTTATTACTGCAAGCAAGGGTGTTTTAATTTTATTATTTTATTAGTTGATGGCCATGCCCACATAAGGGCACAGTTTACTCTTTCCCATCTAATAAACGACCAAGGCCACCTAATACACTACCTTCGCCAGTACTTTGCGCTGCTGGGCTTGTAAGGCGTGCTGCTAATCGGCTAAGTGTTAAGGACTGAATCCAAACTGTTCCAGGTCCTTCTAACGTTGCGAAGAATAAACCTTCGCCGCCAAATAGAGCTGTTTTTACTTTTCCAACGAACTCGACATCATAGTTAATGTCTTTTGTCATAGCAACGAGACAACCTGTATCAATGCGAAGTTTCTCACCAGGTTTTAATTCACGTTTATATACAGTTCCACCTGCGTGCATGAAAGCAAGACCGTCACCTTCAAGTTTCTGCATGATGAAACCTTCACCACCGAAGAAACCAGTTCCTATTTTTTTCGTAAATTCAATTCCGATAGAAACACCTTTTGCGGCACAAAGAAAGGCATCTTTTTGACAAACTACTTTTCCTTGATATTCTGTTAAATCTACAGGAATAATTTTACCAGGATAAGGAGCAGCAAATGAGACGTGGCGTTTGCCGTGACCTGTATTTGTAAATACAGTCATAAACATACTTTCGCCTGTAACGAGACGCTTACCAGCGCCCATTAATTTTCCGAATAAACCTCCAGATGGGCCAGAACCATCACCGAAGATTGTTTCCATTTCTATGTAATCTTCCATCATCATCATTGCGCCAGCTTCTGCGATCACGCTTTCTTCTGGATCTAACTCAATTTCAACAAACTGCATATCATCTCCGTATAACTTATATTCGATTTCGTGTGCTCTCATTTTTTTCACCTCGTATGTAATAGATACTTATATTGTACAGAATTTAATAGGATTAGAATACTTTAGTTTTGTTAATTTTCAAATAAAGTAGGGCCACCCAAAACGGATTAGCAGTTCCCGCCAATCAAGCTGCCCGTAAATGGTGGGATAAAATATGAATATGGAAATTCAACATTATATTAAAATTATAAAAAAATGGTGGAATGAAAGTGTTCTCATTTGACGTTTTGGATATAGCGTGATATAGTGAAATCACTATTGAGCTACATAATGTGGTACGGAAATAAAGCACGTTGAATTAAAGGCTGTAAGCTTGTTATACATTCATGTCCTTTATATCCACCTTTTCATGTGGATTCATAGTTTCATTTTTATTTAGGAGGTACATGACATGCAAACAGGTAAAGTTAAATGGTTCAACAGCGAAAAAGGTTTCGGTTTCATCGAAGTTGAAGGTGGAGACGATGTATTCGTTCACTTCTCAGCTATCCAAGGTGACGGATTCAAAACTTTAGAAGAAGGTCAAGAAGTTTCTTTCGAAATCGTTGAAGGTAACCGTGGACCACAAGCTGCTAACGTTACAAAAAACTAATTAGCTAGCGATAAAAAGCATTCCGATTTTCGGAATGCTTTTTTTTATTCTTTGGAACTCGACTCATTTGAAGATAGTTCGCCCTTAAACGTACGCTCTTCAAAGTCATCAAGCATTTGTTCATATTCTTCATGCTCTTCTGTAGCGAAAACTTGCGGATTTTTTCCATACATATCTGTACCGATAAAGTTTTCGAAATCCTCTACGTAGCCTACGTTTTCTTCACTATTTACGTACATGCCATTATAGTTTTTCGAATCTTGTCTTTCTAAATCAGATGGTGTTTCAGATGTTCCGTAATTAGCAACATCTTGCCATGCATCTTCTGCATCGTACTCAACAGAGCGATCCTCATCGTGTTTATGGAAAGAGGGAGACAATACTTCTTCTTCGACTGGTCGTGTATTCATATTTAGCTTATTTGTCGCGTGCTGGATGCATGTTGTAGCAGTCGGCATTGCCTCTAATCTTTCAAACGGAATTTCTTCGCCAGACACTTCGCAAATGCCGTACGTACCCGCTTCTATTTTTTGCAAGGCATGTTTCGTATCCTCTAGCTGTTTATGCCAAAGTTCAATAAGTCCGAAGTCTTTTTCGCGTTCATATAGCTCTGTAGCCATATCAGCTGGATGGTTATCATAGCTAGATAATTCTCCAACAGACTCACGTTCAGATGCACGATCTTCATTTTCGTGTGTTTGTATCGTTTGCTCTAGTTCGTGTTTTTGTTTTTCTAAAACGGATTTAAATTGATTTATTTGTTGTGGAGTTAACATAGTCGTCCACCTTCCTACAATTCAGTTTCTTTACATAGTATGAGCGTTGCGAGTAGGAATTATGAGAGGAATTTCAGATATGAAAAAGGAGCCGCATAAGCAGCTCCTTTTATAGAAAGTATCCAAGTAATAATCCGATTCCCATGAGGAGACCGAAGATCGTATTTGTTTTTGCTGTTGCAATCATCGCAGGTACCATTTCCATTGGAATGCTTTTGCCGATAAAGCCTTTCGTCGCTTTAAATGCTTTCGGTGCACTTAAAAATACGATAAGCATCCATGGTGATACGATGCCCACGATAATTAAAGCAATTGTCCAAATGTAGGAAACGATGAACATAGAAGCAAGTACACCAACCGCTCTTTCACGTCCAACGAGAATTGCTAACGTTTTACGACCGTTTTCTTTATCGCCATCTAAGTCACGAATATTATTAGCTAGTAAAATGGCACCAATTAAAATGGAGCTTGGAATAGATAGTAAAATGACTTCTGATGTTACAGTTCCAGTTTGAATAAAGAATGAAATTCCAATAATGATAACACCCATAAATAATCCGGCTGTTAACTCTCCAAATGGTGTATAGGCAATGGGAAGTGGGCCACCCGTGTAAAGGTAAGCAACGGCCATACAAACAAGACCGATTGCAGCAAGCCACCAGCTAGAATTCATACAAATATAAACACCTAATAGTATTGCGATGCCGAAAAATCCAAATGCTAAGTTAAGCACTGTTTTTGGCTGAATGCCATCGCGAACGATAGCGCCGCCGATACCAACTGAACCTTCGTGATCGAGTCCTCTTTTATAATCAAAGTATTCATTAAACATGTTTGTTGCTGCCTGAATGAGAAGACAAGCAAGAAGCATTATAAGGAAAAGAGGGAGATGTATTTGATTTATACCTCCGACCTGCATTGCATAGGCTGTTCCGATGAAAACAGGAACGAAAGCTGCTGTTAATGTATGGGGACGTAGTAAACTCCACCAAATGCGCCAGCCTGTTTGCTTGCTTGGTTTTGGCGCCGTAGGAGAGGAATTCGTTTCGACGTTCATTTCCATGTTGAATCCTCCTTTGGTCACATATTGTACACAACTAAGTGTAGAAAAAGCATCATTTAGTGTCAACGTTTATTTTCTAGGAAGAGAAGGTGAATTTCTCAGAAATGCTAAACGTTGACAGGCCTTTCGTTTGAGGTGTATCTTAAAATCAAGCGTAATTATGACTATTTTTCGCCCATAGGGGGGAGACAATTGTGATTCAAACGAAACAAAAAGGCTTGCAAGAAGTTCTTAGTGCAGCCATTAAGCATGCAACTGATGAAAAAATATTGGTTAGTTTTGTAAAACAAATAGACTGGATGGATCCGCTTCTGTTTTATGCAGCAGGAAAAAGGATTGCATTGGAAAATAGATGTTATTTTGCAGATCCAGCTCAGCATGTAATATTTGCTGGAATTGGCTCTGTTTTCACTATAGCAAATTCTTCTCACAAACGCTTTCAAGCGGCTCGTGACGAGTGGGATAAAGTAAAAGAGAAAGCATTTGTACAAAGAGAAAAATATGAATTTGGAACAGGTCCTCTTTTATTTGGTGGATTTTCATTTGACCAAGAAAAAGAGAAAACGGACTTATGGAAAGAATTCGATGATACGACATTTTCACTACCAGCATTTTTATTAACTGTAAAAAATGAAAAAGCATGGTTAACAATGAATACATTCGTTTCAGCAACAGATTGTGCAGAAACTCTTTATAACGAAATTGTTTCTTTAGAAGAGAAAATTTTTGGGGAGAGTAAATGTGCGCTAAACGGATCGAAATTAACTGTTATTTCTAAAGTAGAAGTGGATCCGAAAGGCTGGATGAAAGCCATTGAGAAAGTGCAAGATGAGATGAAGCAGGGGAACGTGCAGAAGGTTGTATTAGCGAGGGAGCTAAAAGTAGAAATGGATCATCATATTGATTCTGCTCTTGTTTTAGAAGCACTTCGCATTGGGCAACCGGATTGTTACGTATTTTCTTTTGATTATAAAGGAGCATGCTTCTTAGGAGCGACGCCAGAGAGGTTAATTCGCAAAGAAGATGAGAAGTTTACTTCGATGTGTCTTGCTGGTTCAACTGGTCATGGTCAATCTATAGAAGAAAGTAAGCGAAATAGTAATGCGCTTCTTCATGATGAAAAGAATTTAGCTGAACACGGTTATGTTGTAAACATGATTCGAGGAGTATTAAATGAGCACTGCGAATCTGTTAATATTCCGGAAAGTCCGGGCTTATTAACAACGAAAAACTTAATTCATTTATATACGCCTGTAGAGGCAAAGGGCGATGCGAGTCTTTTAACAATGGTAGAAGAATTACATCCAACACCAGCTCTTGGCGGGACACCTCGTTTGGAAGCGATGAAACTGATTCGTGATGTTGAATTGTTAGACAGAGGATTATATGGCGCACCGATTGGCTGGATAGATGATGAAGGAAATGGTGAGTTTGCGGTTGCACTCCGCTGCGGGTTATTAAATGGCGAGAAAGCATCATTATTTGCTGGTTGCGGGATTGTAATTGATTCTGTACCGCAACTTGAATATGAAGAAACAAGTTTGAAGTTTAGACCGATGCTTGGTGCTTTGGAGGAATTAATGAAATGAACAATCATATAGAAGCATTATCATATTATTTAGGCGCGTTCGTGGATGAACTGACGCGTCTAAATGTATGTGATGTTGTCATTAGTCCAGGCTCACGGTCAACGCCGATTGCTCTACTAATGGAACAACATGAAGGAATGAACACTTATTTACATGTAGATGAAAGATCTGCAGGATTTTTTGCGCTCGGTATTGCGAAAGCAAAAAAACGCCCAGTAGCATTATTATGTACGTCAGGAACAGCAGCAGCGAACTATTATCCAGCTGTATGTGAAGCTTTTCATTCAAGGGTCCCGCTTATCGTCTTAACAGCGGATAGACCGCATGAATTAAGAGATGTGGGTGCACCACAAGCAATGAATCAATTTAATTTATACGGTACTTTTGTGAAACAATTTACAGAGATGGCACTGCCAGAAGCAAGTGAGGCGATGTATCATTACGCTCGTATGACGACGCAGCGTATAGTAGCAAATGCTTGTTTAGCGCCGCAGGGTCCTGTTCATCTTAATTTTCCAGTTCGCGAGCCGCTTATCCCTGATTTCTCACTAGAAAGCTTATGGGATAAAGGACGTAGTGAATATACAGGAGTAGTTCAGCAAGGAAACGCGGTGATGCCGAGTGAATATGTAGATTCTCTTGTAGGGCGCCTTTCACATATGGAAAAGGGGCTTATTATTTGTGGAGATGATAGTCATGCAGAAATTGCAATGTTTGCAACGCAATTAGCTGAGAAAACTGGCTATCCTATATTAGCAGACCCACTTTCTAATATTCGTAGCGGACACCACGATAAAACGATGGTAATTGACTGTTACGATACATTTTTACGAAATGAACAGTTAAAAGAAACATGGAAACCGGACGTTTTAATTCGCTTTGGTGGTATGCCTATTTCTAAATCATTAACGCAGTTCATAAAAAAACAAACAAAAGCAGTTCATATCGTTGTCGATGAATCAGGACAATGGAGAGATCCAGCTCTTGTTGCGACAGAAGTTGTGCAAGCAAGTGACATTGAATTCTGCAAGGCATTAATAGAAAAAATGCCAGTTATGAAAAAGAATGATTGGTTCAGTATGTGGCAACATATAAACGAAAAAACGAAGGAAACGCTTCGTGAAATGGAAACATATGAAACTGCATTTGAAGGAAAGGTTATTACAGATATTGTGCGCGTATTACCAGAAGACGCAACGTTATTTGCGAGCAATAGTATGCCAATTCGTGATACAGACTCATTCTTCTTCACATCGGATAAAAATATCCATGTGATGGCAAATCGTGGTGTAAATGGTATTGATGGAATCATTTCGACAGCTCTAGGAGCGAGCATTATTTGCGACCCACTTGTATTAGTGATTGGTGATTTATCATTTTATCACGATTTAAATGGACTGTTAGCAGCGAAATTACATGAATTAAACATAACAATTGTCGTTGTAAATAATGATGGCGGGGGTATTTTCTCATTCTTACCACAGTATGAGAAAAAGGAACATTTTGAATCATTATTTGGAACACCAATTGGACTTGATTATGAGCACGTTGTCAAAATGTACGGTGGTTCATTTAGCCGTGTAAACGGTTGGGAGCAATTCCGAGAAGAGGTACAAAAGGGAACAAGGGCGGAAGGTTTAAACGTTGTGGAAATTTGTACGAATCGTGATGAGAACTTAACATTGCACCGTACATTATGGACAAAAACGATGGACGTAATTACTACATCTTTACAAGGTGAATCAAAATGAAAGTAACGCTGCAAGGTGTATCGTATGAATATGAAGTAGTCGGAAGCGGGGAACCACTTCTACTTCTTCATGGTTTTACGGGAAGCATGGAAACGTGGCGTTCTTTTATCTCTTCATGGAGTGAGCAGTTTCAAGTTATTGTAGTGGATCTTGTTGGACATGGAAAGACCGAGAGTCCTGAAGATGTTGCGCATTATGACATTCGAAATGTGGCATTGCAAATGAAAGAACTATTAGATTATCTTCATATTGAAAAAGCACATATACTTGGCTATTCAATGGGCGGTAGATTGGCGATTACGATGGCATGTCTATATCCAGATTATGTACATTCTCTTTTATTAGAAAATTGTACAGCTGGGCTCGAAAACGAAGCAGATAGAAAAGAACGTCGTGAAAAAGATGATCGACTTGCCGATAAAATTGAGCGAGAAGGCATAGAAAGTTTTGTATCGATGTGGGAAAATATTCCGCTTTTTGAAACGCAAAGACGTTTAGCAAAAAACGTACAAGAAGCGGTGCGAAAAGAACGACTTGCTAACAACCCAAAAGGGCTCGCAAATAGCTTGCGAGGCATGGGAACTGGGGCTCAGCCTTCATGGTGGGATGAGCTGAAAAACTTAAAAATACCTGTTCTTTTAATGAACGGAGAGCATGATGAAAAGTTCTTTCGCATATTAAAAAACATCGAAAAATGCGTCTCTGACGCGAAATTTGTCAAAATTGATGGTGCTGGCCATGCAATTCATGTGGAACAACCGGAAAAGTTTGATACAATAGTAAAGGGATTTCTAAAAACTATGCAGTGATGCTTTTTTCAGTTAAGAATGAAGTTACACTTATAGAGGAAATCAGAAATATACAAGGAGGTAGTTGTAATGGCTATTGAATGGATAAAAGAAGGCAATTACGAAGATATTATTTATTCAACATACAATGGTATCGCAAAAATTTCGATTAACCGTCCTGAAGTACATAACGCATTCCGTCCAAAAACGGTAATGGAGTTAATCGACGCTTTTGCACAAGCTCGTGATGATGCAAATGTTGGCGTTATCATTTTAACAGGTGAAGGTGGACGTGCATTCTGTTCTGGCGGCGACCAAAAAGTTCGTGGTCATGGTGGATATGTAGGTGACGACCAAATCCCACGTCTAAACGTATTAGACTTACAACGTCTAATTCGCGCAATTCCTAAACCAGTTATCGCAATGGTAGCAGGTTATGCAATCGGTGGTGGACACGTACTTCATATCGTATGTGACTTAACAATCGCTGCAGACAACGCTGTATTCGGACAAACAGGTCCTAAAGTAGGAAGCTTTGACGGTGGATACGGAGCTGGTTACTTAGCTCGTATGGTAGGCCACAAGAAAGCTCGCGAAATTTGGTACCTATGCCGTCAATACAGTGCTGAGGAAGCGCTTGATATGGGCTTAGTAAATACAGTAGTACCATTAGAACAACTTGAAGCAGAAACAGTACAATGGGCACAAGAGATCTTAGCAAACAGCCCAATGGCACTTCGTTTCCTAAAAGCTGCATTCAACGCAGACACAGACGGTCTAGCTGGTATTCAACAATTAGCTGGAGATGCAACGTTATTGTACTACACAACTGACGAAGCAAAAGAAGGTCGCGACGCGTTCAAAGAAAAACGCAGTCCGGACTTCGGTCAATTCCCTCGTTTCCCTTGATCAAATCAAAAGCGGAAGCGGCTCGCTTAGAATGTGAGGGGGATGGAGCTTCTGACGTAGAGGCGTTTTTTGCCTCGTAGGAAGAAGTGAAGCCACCGAACATTCTAGCTGCTGTAGCTGGATGAAACCAAAAGCGGAGCCGACTGTTTAGCCTCGTTGGCAAAGGTTCTGAGACGGAAGCGGCTCGCCCACAAAGTGAGTCGCAACCAAATGATCAAACCGGAAACAAAACAACTAAGAGACTTGATGTCATATCAAGTCTCTTTCTTTCATGAAAGGAGAATGTATGATGGAAACTATGCCAAATTGGTTAATGCAACGTGCGTTTTTAACACCAGATCGAACTGCAATTGAAATAGAGGAAGAGAAAGTTACTTTTATGCAGCTGCATGAAACAGTAGTATCTGTTTGTGAACGTCTCACGCATGTTGGAGTGAAGCGAGGGCAAAAGGTGGCTGTTCTGATGAAAAATGGTATGGAGATGATTACAGTTATTCACGCCCTATCGTACGTAGGGGCAGTAGCTGTGCTTTTAAATACGCGTCTTTCAAGAGAAGAGCTACTTTGGCAAATGGATGATGCTGAAGTTATTTGTTTAGTGACCGATCAAGAATTTGATGCTAAAGATGTTCCTGTCTATTCATTCGCCGAAGTGATGAATGGACCAAAAGAGGAAGCCTCTATACAAGAAGAATTCTCTTTAGAAGAAGCGATGACGATTATTTATACGTCAGGGACGACAGGAAAACCGAAAGGTGTTATTTTAACGTACGGCAATCACTGGGCAAGCGCGGTTGGCTCTTCGCTTAATTTAGGACTTCGTGATGATGATTGCTGGTTAGCGTGTATGCCGATGTTCCATGTTGGCGGGTTATCTCTTCTAATGAAAAATATTATGTACGGCATGCGCATTTTACTCGTTCCGAAATATGATGCTGATTTTATTCATACAGCACTTCAAACGAGAGGTGTAACGATTATTTCAGTCGTATCAAAAATGTTAACTGATTTATTAGAGAGACTTGGAGAAGAAACATATCCATCTTCTTTACGATGTATGTTACTTGGCGGAGGACCAGCGCCGAAGCCGTTATTAGAAACGTGTGTAGATAAAGGAATTCCTGTGTATCAAACGTACGGTATGACAGAAACGTCTTCGCAAATTTGTACGTTGTCCGCAGATTACATGTTAACGAAAGTAGGATCAGCTGGAAAGCCACTATTTCAGTGCCAACTTCGTATTGAAAAAGATGGCGTAGTAGTGCCGCCACATGCGGAAGGTGAAATCGTAGTAAAAGGACCGAACGTAACAGGTGGTTACTTTAACCGTGAAGATGCGACGCGTGAGACTATTCAAAACGGATGGCTTCATACTGGCGACCTCGGTTATTTAGATGAAGAAGGATTTTTATACGTATTAGATCGCCGCAGTGATTTAATTATTTCTGGCGGAGAGAATATATATCCGGCTCAAATTGAAGAAGTGTTGCTGTCCCATCCAGCGATAGCGGAAGCTGGTGTTGTAGGTATGACTGATGATAAATGGGGACAAGTACCCGCTGCTTTTGTTGTGAAAAGCGGGGCGGTAACAGAAGAAGAAATTCTTCACTTTTGCGAGGAGAAATTAGCGAAATATAAAGTGCCGAAGAAAGCATGTTTCTTAGAGGAATTACCACGTAACGCTTCGAAAAAATTGTTAAGACGAGAGTTAAGAGAATTAGTGGAGGAGAAAGAAACAGTAAACAAAAACATAGACAAAAGTAGGCATATATAATAAAAAATAATTATGAAACAATATAAACCAAAAGAATTTTCAGAAATGCTTAATGTCTCTGTTAAGACATTGCAAAGGTGGGACAATCAAGGTGTTTTAACTGCTTACCGAAACCAAAAAGGAAGATGATACTATACAGAAGAACAGTATAAGGAATATATGGGTATTCAAGAAGAAAATAAAGTAGGCAAAGTAGTTATTTACACAAGAGTATCAAATCCAGGTCAGAAAGATGATTTAGAAAATCAGGTTGAGTTTTTAAAAACATTCGCAAATGCACGAGGGATGATTGTAGATGAAGTTATCAAAGATATTGGTAGCGGATTAAACTACAAAAGAAAACAGTGGAATAACCTGATTGACAGTTGTATGGAAAGAAATATTTCGACTATCATCATTGCACACAAAGATAGATTTGTACGTTTTGGATATGAGTGGTTTGAAAAGTTTCTTCGTAAAATGGGAGTGGAAATTATGATTGTTAACAATGAAAAACTATCTCCTCAAGAAGAACTTGTGCAGGATTTAATATCTATCATTCATGTATTTAGCGGTAGAATATATGGGTTGAGAAAATACAAAAAGAAAATGTCGGAGGATGAAGATTTATGAAAAGAGCATATTTAATAGAAATCAAACCGACAACTGAACAAGTTAGTAAAATCCGTCAAACTATTGGGGTGTGGCGATATGTATATAACCTGTATATCTCTAAAAATAAAGAGGCATATGAGTCGGATGGGAAATTTCTTAGTGGCTATGACTTTTCTAAATGGTTAAACAACATTCATACAAAAGAGTGTGACCAGTGGATTAAAGAAGTGTCGAGCAAAGCGGTAAAACAAGCGATTATGAATGGAGATAAAGCTTTTAAGCGATTTTTTAAAGGTTTATCTAAGTTTCCACGATATAAAAAAAAGAAGAAGCAAGATGTGAAGTGCTACTTTCCGAAAAACAACAAAACAGATTGGACAGTAGAAAGACATAGAGTAAAAGTCCCTACAATTGGTTGGATAAGGTTAAAAGAGTATGGATATATTTCAAAAAATACAACTGTAAAAAGTGGTACAGTATATCAAAGAGCAGGAAGATACTATGTGTCTATACTCTGTGAAGTGAAAGAGGTAAAACCAAATTCAATTCTCAATGCAGTAGGTATAGGAATTGATTTGGGAATTAAAGACTTCGCTGTACGTAGCGATGGAAAAACTCACAAAAATATAAATAAAACAGTACAAGTAAAAAAGATAGAAAAACGGTTAAAACGTGAACAACGCTCTTTATCACACAAATTTGAAAATATAAGAAAGAGAGGTGAACAACCTGTTACTAATAAAAGAGCGAATATAAACAAAAATATTCTTAGGGTGCAACAGCTACATGCTAGGCTAGCAAATATTCGATTAGCGTATGTAAAGTCTATTGTAAATGATGTGGTGAAAACCAAGCCAATGTTTATTACAGTAGAAGATTTGAATGTGAAAGGTATGATGAAGAACAAACATCTATCTAAAGCTGTAGCGCAACAATGTTTTTATGCTTTTAAAACATGGTTATCAACGAAATGTAGGGAATATGGAATTGAACTACGGCAAGTGGACAGATTCTATCCATCTTCTAAAATATGTTCATGTTGCGGTCAAAAAAAGTCGGATTTAAAGCTGTCTGACCGAGTATATACATGTGATTGTGGAAATGTAATGGATAGAGATTTAAATGCATCTATCAACCTTTTACAAGCAAAAAAATATACAATACTAACGTAAATAGATTGTATATATGTACGGTGGGCTACATCGGAATTTACGCCTGTGGAGTGTCACAGCAAACTGTAGTAGCAAGTGATTAGCGAGGCAGGGCACGTAGAAGCAGGAATACTCTAAGAATATACATTTGTCTATATTTTTAGTAGCAGATGTAGGTGGAAATAAAAAAAGCGACACTTCATATAACAGAAATGCCACTCGTAATCCCGTTTGCTGCAAGCTACGGAACGTATGAGAAGCGTGAGAGCATCGTTATTAAATTAGAGGATACGGACGGATACATTGGATTTGGCGAAGTCGTCGCCTTCTCTGAACCGTGGTATACGGAAGAAACAGTGAAGACAGCATTGCATGTACTGCAAGATTTTTTATTACCTGATTTATTAAAGGCTGAAATTTCTCATCCGAATGAAGTGCCAAGTTTGTTCCAGCATATAAAAAGAAACCGAATGGCAAAGGCAGGAATAGAAGGAGCTGTTTGGGATTTATATGCGAAGCGACAAAAGAAGTCATTAGCGACATTACTAGGCGGGACTAGACCTGAAATTGAGGTCGGTGTTGTAATTGGTATCAATACAATTCCGGTTATGTTAAAACAAATCGAAAAGTACGCAGAAGAAGGGTACGAGCGTTTTAAAGTGAAAATAAAGCCAGAGCATGATTACGAATTATTGAAAGAGATTCGAAAAGAGTTTCCGCATATCCCGCTAATGGCAGATGCAAATTCAGCATATACATTAGGGGATACGGAGAGGCTGAAACGACTAGATGAATTCCAATTAATGATGATTGAACAACCGTTAGCCGATTATGATTTTCTTGATCACGCGGAGTTGCAAAAGAAAATTGAAACGCCGATTTGTTTAGATGAAAGTATTCATAGTTTAGAAGATGCACGCGTTGCGATTACCCTTGGTAGCTGCCAAATTGTGAACATTAAACCAGGGCGAGTGGGCGGATTAACAGAATCGGTTCAAATCCATAATTATTGCATGGAGCACAACATACCCGTTTGGTGCGGCGGTATGGTGGAGATGGGGATTTCAAGAGCACAAAATGTTGCGCTTGCCTCATTGCCGAACTTTACGATTCCAGGCGATATATCTGCTTCTAGCAGACATTGGGAGCAGGATATTATTTCGCCGGAAGTGACGCTTAAGGGCGGGAAAGTGATGGTGCCGCAAAGTGTTGCCGCTGAGTATGAAGTTGACTGCGGAAGGCTGGCGGAAATTACGAAGCAACGGATTGTTTTTGAGCGGTAGGTTGAGTCTTTCAAATAGCGGGCGAATTTCGTCGGTAATTGTCGGTAAGTCGATATAACTGAAAAATCGCTGATATAATTCGAGTTACGGTTGATATAATTGGAAAATCGCCGATATAATTCAAGTTGTGGTCGATATATTTGAAAAATCGCCGATATAAATTTCATTTACTAAGGTTACTCCCGCGAGTAACCTTTTCGTATTGTACAAATTGGATAGACTAGTTTACAATCGAGCGTATAAAAGGGGGAGTAAAATGAAGCGCATTTCAATTTTAATAGTGGATGATGAGGCAGAAATTGCTGATTTAATTGAGATACATTTAGAAAAAGAAGGGTACCACGTCGTGAAGGCAGCGGACGGGGAAGAGGCTGTTCATATTATTGAAACGCAGCCAATCGACTTAGTGGTTTTAGATATTATGATGCCGAAAATGGATGGGTATGAAGTGACGCGTCAAATTCGCGCGAAGCACCATATGCCAATCATTTTCTTAAGTGCGAAAACTTCGGACTTTGATAAGGTGACAGGTCTTGTATTAGGCGCAGATGATTATATGACGAAACCTTTTACACCGATTGAATTAGTTGCGCGTGTAAATGCACAATTACGTAGGTTTCTTACATTAAATCAGCCGAAAGTAGCGGAGAATAAATCTGCTTTAGAGATAGGCGGAGTTATTATTGATCCTGAGCGAAGAACAGTGAACGTCTATGGAGAGCAAATTGAGTTAACACCGAAAGAGTTTGATATTTTATATTTATTAGCGAGCCATCCGAAGAAAGTGTATAATGTGGAAAATATTTTTCAGCAAGTATGGGCAGATGATTATTATGAAGGCGGAAATACAGTTATGGTACATATTCGTACGTTGCGGAAAAAGCTTGGGGAAGATAAAAGAAAGGATAAATTAATAAAAACAGTGTGGGGAGTAGGTTATACTTTCAATGGCTAATATGATGAAAAGTTTTCGATTTAAAATGATTGCCTTATTTGCGTTAAGTATGGTGCTTGCAGCAACTGTAACTTATATAATTTATAAAGGATTGCAGCTGTATTATAAAACGATGGTTCGCTATGAAGAGCCTTTAGCACAATTTAGGTCAGTGGTAAGGGGATTTGGAGACATTAACTTCTTTTTAATTTTCTTTATTCCGTTATCTATTATCTTTTTCTTCTTTTTGACAAAACCGTATTTAAAGTATTTTAGTGAGATTTCTAACGGGATTCATCATCTTGCGAACGGTAACTTTACGAATAAAGTTCAAGTTTCATCAAACGATGAGTTTGGAGATATCGCACGTGAAATAAATGTTGCGAGTGAAAAGTTAAAAGAAGCGGTGGAAAGAGGAGACTTTGCTGAAAGTAGTAAAGATCAGCTCGTTGTGAATTTAGCTCATGATTTAAGAACACCGTTAACATCCGTGTTAGGGTATTTAGATTTAATTCTTAAAGATGAGAATTTAACAAAAGAACAAATTAAACATTTCTCCACAATTGCATATACGAAATCGCAAAGGCTCGAAAGTTTAATTGATGAGTTATTTGAAATTACACGTATGAATTATGGCATGCTAAAGCTGGATAAAAAGCCGATTGATATAAGTGAACTACTTATACAGTTAGATGAGGAATTGTATCCTTTATTAGAGAAACATCATTTACAAGCTAGGTTGAATATTGATCCTCATTTGCCAATTAACGGTGATGGAAAATTGTTAGCTAGAGTATTTGAAAACTTGTTAACAAATGCCGTTCGATACGGATATGATGGGCAATTTGTTGATCTGAATGGGTATATCGATAATGAAGAAGTTGTCGTACAAGTTATAAATTATGGAGATAGTATTCCAGAAGAAGATTTACCGTATCTTTTTGATATGTTTTATACAGGTGATAAATCGAGAACTGAGAACCGTGGCGGGACAGGCCTTGGACTGTTTATTGCGAAAAATATTGTTGAGCAGCATAACGGTACAATTTCTGCTGAAAGTAATGTAGTTAGAACAATGTTTGAAGTGCGATTGCCAAAAGACGAGAACTTAACAATTTAATAAAAATTTAAACTTTACCCCACTTTTTATTTTAATAGTTTTTTCTATTCTATACGTAAGTTACGTTAAGGAGGAACTAGAAATGAAAAAGTGGGTATTTATTTCTTTTTTTATAGCATGCACAGTATGTGTAGGCTTTTATATATCACCGTTATTTCAAAAGGAAATCGATGTTAAAATTGTCGGAAAAGATGAGCTAGTAAAGGCGACAAATACCGAGAGGAAAGAGATTACGAAGGAACAAATTTATAAGGGTGATTTATTATTAGTTAATAGGGATTATCCAGTAAAAAAAGATAGTATTAGGTCTGATATTATAAATGTAAATCATAATAGTGAATTAGTGAGAGGCTACGTAATATTTGATAGAAATCTTCGTTTATCAAAGTATGTTGTAAAAAAGTTTTTGAACGTTGTCGATGCGGCTGGAAAAGATGGCGTACAGCATTTCTTAATGAGTAGTGGGTATCGAGATTTTAAAGAACAAAGTAAATTATATAAAGAAATGGGATCTGATTACGCGCTTCCAGCAGGATATAGTGAACATAATTTAGGATTATCACTAGACGTTGGATCAACGCAAAAGAAGATGGAGAAAGCGCCTGAAGGAAAATGGATCGAAGAGAACGTATGGAAGCATGGCTTTGTATTACGTTATCCGAAAAATAAAAGTAACATTACTGGAATTCAATATGAGCCATGGCATATCCGTTATGTTGGCCTACCTCATAGCGCGATTATGCAAAAAAAGAATTTCACACTAGAGGAATATTTAGAGTTTTTAAAAGAGGAAAAAGAGATTTCAACTGAAGTAGAAGGTAAGAAATATACTGTTTCTTATTATAAAGTTTCTGAGAATATGAAAGTGAACGTTCCAGCAAACAAGCAGTATGAAATTTCCGGGAACAATATGGATGGGGTTATTGTGACGGTTCAGGAATAAAGAAAAAGGCTGTGCCATTTGGGACAGCTTTTTTTATATAAGAAAGGAATTGACGTTTCTTGTCGGTAAATCGATATTCCTTGTCGAATCGTTGATATATTATAAGTTATGATAGATATAATTGAAAAATCGTTGATATATTGTAAGTTATGATAGATATATTCAAAAAATCGTTGATATAATTTCCTATACTATTACCATTTTGGAGGAGCATCTTTTTATTCACTTTCAAACATTATAACGTTATATTTACTTCTCCCTTTTTTTGTGTTACGCTAAACGTGTGAAAGAGACATAAAATGAAATTTTAATGTAAGCGTATTCTTATGGCTTCTTATAGAAAAGGGTGGAAATACAATGACAGAACGATTCGTACTACGTAATGTGAAACGTGTGAACGGGGAAGAGATTGACATTGTAATTGAAAATAATAAAATCGCACAGGTGACGAAAGCTGGTGCTGGCGAAGGTGGAAAGGTTCTTGATTACTCAGGTACTTACGTATCGAGCGGCTGGATTGATTTACATGTTCATGCTTTTCCGGAGTTTGATCCGTATGGCGATGAGGTGGATGAAATTGGCATTAAGCAAGGGGTAACGACAATTGTTGATGCGGGCAGCTGCGGAGCTGATCGTATTGCAGATTTAGTAAAAAGTAGGGAGCAGGCAAAAACGAATTTATTTGCCTTTTTAAATATTTCTCGCATCGGTTTGAAACGAATTGATGAATTATCCAATATGGAATGGATCGATAAAGAGAAAGTAATAGAAGCAGTAGAAAAGTATAAAGATGTAATCGTTGGGTTAAAGGCGAGAATGAGTAAAAGTGTCGTTTGTGATAGCGGAATTGAACCGCTTCATGTTGCACGCTCGTTATCTCGTGAAACATCATTGCCGATTATGGTACATATCGGTTCAGCACCTCCTCGCATAGAGGAAGTTGTACCTCTTTTAGAAAAAGATGATGTCATTACACATTACTTAAACGGAAAAGAAAATAATTTATTTGATGAAAAAGGAAAACCGCTACCTGTATTACTAGATGCAGTGAAGCGCGGTGTTCATTTAGATGTTGGTCACGGTAATGCTAGTTTTTCTTTTAAAGTAGCAGAAGCGGCGAAGCGTCACGATATCATCTTTAATACGATTAGTACAGATATTTACCGGAAGAATCGTATACACGGTCCCGTGTATAGTATGGCTCACGTTCTTTCGAAATTCCTTTACTTAGGTTATCCGCTAGAAGAAGTAATTGATGCGGTTACGAAACATGCGGCAGAGTGGCTGAAAAAACCAGAGCTTGGTCGTATTCAAGAAGGCGATATTGCAAACTTAACTTTATTTACGGTGAAAGATGAGAAGGTTACGTTAATTGATTCAGAAGGGGATCAGCGCATTGCTGAAAGAAGAATTGATACGAAAGGGGTTGTCATCAATGGGTCATTCATTGAATGCTAAGTACGGATTAAAAAGAGTAATTAATGCGAGCGGTAGAATGAGTATTTTAGGTGTATCCGCTCCGACAGATACAGTGATGGATGCGATGAAACATGGTGGACAAAATTATGTGGAAATTGCTGATTTAGTAGATAAAGCGGGAGACCATATTGCGAGAATTCTAGATTCAGAGGCAGCGGTCGTTGTGAATTCAGCATCGAGCGGAATTGCACTTTCTATCGCTGGTATCGTGACAGAAGGAAATCGCCGTAAAAGTGAAAGACTTCATCAAGAGGTCATCGCGAAAAACGAAGTGATTATGTTAAAAGGGCATAACGTTCAATACGGTGCTCCAGTCGAAACGATGATTTATTTAGGCGGCGGTAAACTTGTAGAAGTTGGCTACGCAAATGAAGGGAAAGCAGAGCATATTGAAGATGCAATTGGTGAAAATACAGCAGCGATTCTGTATGTGAAATCACATCATGCAGTGCAAAAAAATATGATTTCTGTTGAAGAAGCATGGGAAGTTGCGCAGCGAAATAACGTACCGCTTATCGTGGATGCAGCAGCTGAAGAAGACATTCAAAAATATGTGAAGTATTCAGATCTTGCTATTTATAGCGGTTCAAAGGCAATTGAAGGACCTACTTCTGGTATTGTTGGCGGGAAACGAAAATATATTGAATGGCTGAAAGTGCAGTTACATTGCATCGGAAGAAGTATGAAAGTTGGGAAAGAAACAACTTTTGGTTTACTTCAAGCACTTGATGAGTACGGAGTAAAAGAAGATAAGAGCGAGCAAGAAAAAGAGTTGTTACAAGTACTTATGCCGCTAAAAGAATTAAATGGTGTAAATGTAACGATTGTTCAAGATGAAGCTGGAAGAGCAATCTTTAGAGCACGTATTCATATTAGCGAAAAAGAGTTAAATAAATCGGCAAAAGACGTTGTGACAGCATTACGCGAAGGGGAAATCGCAATCTATACACGTGATTACGGAGTAAGACAAGGATTCTTTGATATTGATCCACGTCCACTTCAAGGTGATGACATACATGTAATTGAAGAAAAATTGAGAGAAATTGTAGGGGGAAACTAAAATGACAAATATTCAAAAACGTTTTTATAAAGGCCGCGTAGCATTAAATGTATTAGCGAACAATACCCGAAATGCGAAAGATATTTTTGAAGCAGCAGAAGGTTATGTAGTAGTGGGAGTGTTATCAAAAGACTACCCAACAGTAGAAGAAGCTGTTACAGCGATGAAAGCATACGGAAAAGAAATTGATGACGCTGTATCAATCGGACTAGGCGCAGGAGATAATCGCCAAGCGGCAGTTGTCGCTGAAATTGCGAAGCATTATCCTGGTAGTCATATTAACCAAGTGTTCCCTTCAGTTGGAGCGACACGTGCAAATCTTGGCGAAAAAGATAGCTGGATTAATAGTTTAGTATCGCCAACAGGAAAAGTAGGTTACGTAAATATTTCTACTGGCCCAATTAGCGCAGCTGGAGAAGAAAAAGCAATCGTTCCAATTAAAACAGCGATCGCACTTGTACGTGATATGGGCGGAAATTCATTGAAGTACTTCCCGATGAAAGGGCTAGCTCATGAAGAAGAATATCGTGCAGTTGCGAAAGCTTGTGCGGAAGAAGGATTCGCATTAGAGCCAACAGGCGGAATCGATAAAGAAAACTTCGAAACAATTGTACGTATTGCGCTTGAGGCAAATGTAGAGCAAGTTATCCCGCACGTGTACTCTTCTATTATTGATAAAGAAACTGGCAATACGAAAGTAGAAGATGTTCGTGAATTATTAGCAGTCGTGAAAAAGTTAGTTGATCAATATGCGTAAGAAAATTGCAGCATTTGGTGAAGTAATGATGCGCCTGCAAGTACCAGGATATGAATTGTTGTCGCAAGCTAACACATTAAATTACTCATTTTCTGGTACGGGTGTGAACGTTGCAGCAGCACTTTCTCATCTCGGTCATGAAGGCTTTCTTATTTCAACTTTACCGGAAAATTCTGTTGGGGATGCTGCAGTATCACATATTCAAAAGTTAGGCATTCAGTCACCGTTTATTTCAAGAAGCGGTAAATATGTCGGCATGTACTTTTTAGAAAATGGATTTGGCGCACGGGCAAGTCGCGTTACATATTCGAATCGATTAGAAAGTAGTTTCAATACGGCATGTGAAGACATGTATCAATTTGAAGAAATCGCAAAGGAAATTGATATCGTTCATTTTTGCGGAATTACACTTGCGATGAATGATACGGTGCGCCATCATATGAAATCTTTAGCGAAAGCAGTGAAAGAAAGCGGAGGCACTGTCGTCTTTGATTGCAACTATCGTCCATCTCTTTGGGGAGAAGATGGGTATGAGCAGGCGAAACCACATTATGAAGAAATGCTGGCTCTTGCTGATATCGTTATGATGAATGAAAAAGATGCAATGTTCGTTCTTGGAATGAAAACAGAGGAGACGGAGCGAGAAGCACAACTTATTGATCTTATTCCAAAGGTGGCTGAAACATATCATATCGCTACAATCGCTGGTACACATCGCTCTATTAATAGTGATAATACACAATCGCTTCGCGGATTTATATGTAAAGATGGTGCGTTCACTTTTGCAAAAACACTTACGTTTTCTGTATATGATAGAATAGGTGCTGGAGATGCTTATACGAGCGGGATTATTCATGGCGAGATAAAAGAGTTTGCACCAGAGAAAGCTGTTTCATTTGCGTCAGCAGCTGGAATGCTTGCACATACAATCGTCGGTGATACGCCAATGTCATCAGAGAAGGATATACTTCGGGCAATGACGGCATCAGTAGGTGATGTAGAAAGGTAGTGGGTGTAACGGTGAACGTAACGAGGAAAAAAGGACCATTATATTTACAAATAAAAAATATTATTCGTGATCGAATATTGCATGGTGTATATGCGATTCATACGAATATTCCTTCCGAACCGCAGTTAGAAGAAGAGTTCAAAGTGAGCAAAATTACAGTGCGTAATGCAATTAAAGAACTCGCTCAAGAAGGATATTTAGAAAAGAAAAGCGGTAAAGGAACGAAAGTTATCCGTAATACTTCTGCGACAAAGTTGTCAAAAGGTAAGAAATTTACAGAAGTGTTAGTGGAAGAAGGATATAAAGTACAAAAGAAATTGCTAAAAGCAGAAATCGTTCATAATGAAGAAGGAACGGTGCCATTTCGATTATTCGGCAAGGAGAGTTTTCGTATTGAACGTTTATATACGTTAAATGATGCACCTTACATTCATTATACGCACTATTTCTCAGCAGGAATGGCAAGTACAGATTTATCGGACTTTGACTTGCAATCGCTTTATGATTTAGTTGAAGACCGAGGCATTCACTTAGAAAACTTCAGAGATGAATTCGCTGTTGGACTCGCGCCTAGTTTCGTTTCAGAAGCGCTAGGTGAAAAAGAGGGGACAGCGTTATTAAAACGTATGCGCTATTCTTATGATGAAGTTGGCGAAGTAATTGAATATAGCGAAGGCTACTACAATACAGAAATGCAGCATTATGTAGTGAATTATGACGTATAAAAAGAGGGGATGTTCCCTCTTTTTTTATAAAGTAAAACTTTAATTAGTGGAGGAGGGCATCACCCACTAATTATTAGCCCACACCAATCGGGATAAAAGTAAGGAGAATGAGAGATGGATATATACTTATTAATCGTCACGTTACTTGCGATCACAATTGTTATTTTAGGGGTATCATGGTGGAAATGGCATGCATTTATTAGTTTAACAGTGGCGAGTTTATTTTTAGCTATTATGTCTGGACTGAATTTGACGAAAATAGTGACTGCCTATGAAACTGGTGTTGGTAGTGTACTAGGGCATCTAGTTGGTATTTTAGCCCTCGGAACAATTTTAGGAAAAATGATGTCCGATTCAGGGGCGGGCATGCAAGTGGCAGACTTCTTTATTCGATTTTTCGGTGTGAAGAAACTACCTTGGGCTATGTTATTTGCAGGTTTTGTTATAGGGATTCCAGTGTTTTTTGAAGTGGGGATCGTCATATTATTACCACTTGTTATTTCGATTCGAAAAACGACGAAGCAAAATATATTATTAATTGCGTTACCTGTTATTGCTGGATTATCTATTGTGCACGGGCTTGTGCCACCACATCCAGGGGCGATGACAGCAATCGGTATTTATAACGCGAACTTAGGAAAGGTACTTTTATATTCATTACTTATCGCGTTACCAGCAGCCATTATCGCAGGACCGATATTTGCAAAGTGGGTACATAAAAGGGTTATACCCGAAAATGAACCAGAGCTTGTTCGAGTTACGACTGTATCAACAGATTTACCAAGTCGTAAAGTTTCATTTTTCATTATTTTATTACCAGTTGTATTGATGATTTTATCAGTAGTGGCACCATATATTTCATTACCGAAAAAGATAACTGAATTTTTAGTATTTATAGGAAGCCCAGTAATTGCTTTACTTATTTCATGTTTCGCAGCATTTTATTTACTTGGAATAAGACAAGGAATTAATAAAAAGATGATTAAAAAATTAACGGATGAAAGTTTATTACCAGTCGGTTCCATTATTTTAATTATCGGTGCAGGCGGTGGATTTAAACAAATATTAATTGAAAGCGGCGTTGGAACAGCGATTGCGCAAATGGCAGAGCATATATCGCTATCACCAATTGTGTTAGCTTTCATGGTAGCTGGATTAATTCGAATCGCAACAGGTTCAGCTACGGTAGCATTAACGACGGCAGCAGGAATTGTTTCACCAGTTATTCAGCACATGTCAGGTGTAAATTTAGAATTGCTCGTTATAGCAACCGGTGCGGGATCATTAATGTTTTCTCACGTAAATGATGCAGGATTCTGGCTTGTAAAAGAGTATTTGGGATTAACGGTGAAGGAAACGTTTAAAACGTGGACGGTACTTGAGACATTGTTATCATTTATTGCATTTGGTTTTGCACTTTTATTAAATATGTTTATTTAGAAGATACCTTAATTGGTATCTTTTTTTGATGAAGCCCATTTCCGAAAACAAGCCCGTTTTTAAGAAAGCCAAGCTTCCTATTCGCCCTGAAAACATACTATAAATGGAATCCCCTCATTTAGAGCAAGGTGAACTTGTTATGAATGATACTAAAGGAGGAATAGAGTAATGAGCGAAAAGTGTGAACACAGACATGATGATTGTAACCGCAGACATGGGTGCGGAGGCGGTTTTGCGCTTCTAATCGTATTGTTTATTTTATTAATTATCATCGGTGCTAGCTGCTTCGGCGGAGGCGGCGGTTGTGGTTATGGTGGTTACGGCGGTTATGCTGGTGGCTACGGCGGATATTGCTGCTAATTATTAAAAACTATTGAAAATGGCCTTGTGCAATATGCACAAGGCCATTTTATTCATATTTTTATATGCTGTGATAATTTATTAATGTACAGAGAACGGATTAAGAAGAAGAAAATAATCTCGATAATCCCGAAAAAGGTGAGTACGATACATGTCTCTTTTAGTAATGAGAAAGAAAACATGCTTTGTAAAAACTTAACCGCAAATAACGTGTGAACACCAGCAACGATGTAAGGAACGAAAAATAAAATTCCTAATTGAATCGTTGCAGAGCGAAACATTTCTGATTCAGTTAAGCCTAGTTTTGTAATCGTAATGTATTTTTGTTTTTCATTCGTTAAGTCGTTATACATACGGAAGTATAAAACGCTAGCCGCACCGATAAAGAAGATAAAGCCAAGAAATGCCCAAATAAAGAATTGAGCAACTGCATTTTCTTTATTATGGAGTAACTCATCAGTAGCTGTATAAATATTAAAAGGAATGGGAGATGCATGCTTATCGTCTTTATGTGCCTCATAATATTTTTCGGTGTCATTACTAATACTTTTTAATATATTTTTTGTTGGAACAATTGCATTTTCCCAATTATCCACGAAGTAGTTATAAACTGTAATGGTTTCAATATGAGGAATCATAGTATCGATTGCATAATCTTGCATAATAACTAAATTTGCTAATGCAAATGGTGGTGCTATCCCTTTATTAATAAATCCCTTTATATAAAACTCCTTTTTATTGGATTCAAGCGTAATTGTATTTTGTTTTACAAATGGATTTGATACAAGGTTTAATAGCTCTGGTGAATAGCCAGAGATAATGTAAACTTCTTTTGAATCAAGGGTGATTGTAGGTCTCTTTAACTGTTTAGCAATTTCGTTATAATCACTCATTTTCATAATTGCAATTTCTTCTTTTGAAGCAGTATCTTTTAAAAGCGTAAATTTATATTTTTTATATTGAAAATGAGCATTGGAAAGTTCGGATTCAATAGTATTAACGTGCTTTCGTTCAAGGGAATGATCCCCTTCTAATTTGTATGTGAAGGGAATAGGATATCGCTCTAGTATCGACGCTTTTGTATTATTATTCGCAGCAAATAGTCCGATAATAATCGTAAATGCAAGTGCAGATAGCATAGAAACAATAAAGAGTACATTAATATTACTGCGTGTACGAGAAACTAAATCTGAAATCCATAACATATTTATTTGTTTCAAATAAAACTTTCTGCGCTTCTTTAAAATATAGATGAAAAGAAGGAATGTTTGTGAAAAGAATAAATATGTCCCGACTATTACGAGCGGTAAAATAGATAACATAATAAAAAAGACAGATCCATTTTGCACATTTTTTTCCGTTACGTAGCCTTGCGGATAACCAGCGATATAATAGCATAGCCCTAAACAAATTAAAGCGAATAAAGAGATGAGTATAGATGGTCTTTTTTCAGCTGGCATTTTCTTGTTCCCTTTAATGAGGTGGGCTGTTTTTCGAGTACGAATAAACATTGGTGTAAACGTAGAAACGATTAAAAATAAAATGATAAACGTTACGGTTGTAACGATAATCGCTTCTGTTGGCCAATATAAATAGAGACCTTTCGCACTTGTTAATTTCGAAGTGACTAATAAGAAAAAGTTAGAAAATACAAGTCCACCTTGAATGCCGATAAAGATAGACAATATCCCGATTATCATATTTTCAGTAAATAACAGTCTCTTTAATTGTCTCTGTGAGATACCGAGAATGGTGAGTATCCCGAATTGCTGCTTCCGTACATTTAAAAATGTTCCAATTGAATATAAGAGAAAGAAGAACGAGAACATAACGATCACAAGCTGTGCTGTACTAGCTAAGTTCATTAGAGGATCACGTTCTTGGAAACTTTGTACACTTTGTAACCGCGGGTGATACGCGTATACAGTAAATGAAAAGAAAACCATGATAGAAAACGCACTACTTACAAAGTAGGCGAAATATGCTTTCGAATTACGTGAGACATTTTTAAATGCGAATTGCCAAAATGTCATCCACGTCTTCCTCCTAATAATGCTAAAACATCTAATATTTCTTGATAAAATTTCTCGCGATATAATCCGCGGTGCAGTTCATTGTAAAGTTCGCCATCTTTAATAAAAATAACACGGTTACAATAACTTGCTGCAAACGGATCGTGCGTAACCATTAAAATCGTTGCATCTTCTTCTTTATTTAATTTCGTAAATAACTCCATTACGTCAATTGCCGCTTTTGAATCTAAGTTTCCTGTCGGTTCGTCGGCTAGTAGAAGTGAAGGATGATGAATAACAGCACGTGCTACTGCGGTACGCTGTGCTTGTCCTCCAGAAACTTCAAAAATACGTTTGTCCAAAATATGATCAATTCCAAGCTTTTTTGAAATGTTATCAAGCTTTTCATCCATTTCTTTTAATGGAACATTATCTAATGTTAAAGGTAGTACGATATTTTCACCGATTGTTAGTGTATCTAGTAAGTTAAAGTTTTGGAAAACAAATCCTAACTCTTGTCTTCGGAAAATAGCTAACTTCTCTCTACGAAATGTGTGCGGTTTTTTTCCGTTAATCACGACATCACCAGAAGTCGGAGAATCGATTGTAGAGATAACGTTTAAAAATGTAGATTTTCCGCTACCAGATGGTCCCATAATGGCAACGAATTCCCCTTTATCCACGTGTAAATTTATATTTTTTAAAGCAGTATGAGGGACTTTTCCCTCATATACTTTTGAGACGTTTTTTATGTGTAATACTTCTTCCATAGTAATCACCTTTCTACTTTTTAAAACTTAATGTGTTGTGATAATTTTTGCATATAAAAGGAACGAATTAAAAGGAAAAATAAAATTTCAACTGTTCCAAAAATCAACAGTACGACTGTAATTTCAGCGAAGAACGAGAGATGTAATATTTCTTGTAGCATCTTTGTCGCAAACATCGTATGGATTGATGCCATAATGTAAGGTACGAAGAAAAGAATCGCAAGCTGAATTGTCGCTGAACGTTTCATTTCAGTCTCAGTTAAGCCGATTTTCGTAATCGTTATATATTTTTCTTGCTCATTTGTTAAATCTGTATACATCCGGAAGTAAAGAACACTGCCAGCACCGATAAAGAAAATAACTCCTAGGAAAGTACCAATTAAGAAGAACGAAGCGACATTTAGTTTTGTCTTATATAGAGAATCGCTCGCTTCACTTGCATGGAAAGGTGGATGCTCTGCTTGAATTGCTGCATTATCGTTATGGATTTTTGTTATAAACGATGAACCGATATTATGTGCTTTTTCCCAATCTGTAACTTTGAAGTTATATACACTCATTTGTTTGGAAACGGTGGATAAGGCTTCTACATTTTCATCAGATAGTATGAGTAATTGGTATATTAAGCTGTTTGGGAATGGGCTATAACTTTTATATTCTTTCACTTGTAGTTGTAAATTGTTTTGAGTAAGTGTAAGAGTATTTTTCTGTTCTTTATTATGGAGCGTTCCAATAACTTGATCATCTAAGTCTTTCATAAGAATATAAGATTCATTCTTATTGACCGTGAGCGTTTCCCAATTTAAAGCCTTAGCAAGTACATTATAGTCACTTTGTTTAATGGCATAATAGAGCTGCGTGCTATCTTCAGCCGAAGATACTTCATATATATCCGTTTTAAATTTTGTATAAGTAAAGTGCTCTTCATTAAATTTCTGCTCTAACCAGTTTAAATGTTCATCAGCTAACGTATTTTCAGTATGCGATAAATAAGTAAACGGGAAAGGATTTTGTCTAATCGCATCAAACTTTGTAAATTTCCCGAATCCATATAAGAATGTAATCATTGTAAAAGCGAGCGTCGATAGCATCGCCACAATAAAGAGCATATTAATATTCGTCCGAATACGTGATGCTAGATCAGAAATCCAAAGCATATTAATTCGTTTCATATAAAACGTTCTTCGTGTTTTTAAAATACGAATAAGTAAAAAACTAATTTGTGAAAAGAAAAAGTATGTTCCAGCTGCAATAAGCGATGGGATGACAAATATACTAGAGACGGCATATAAAAGTCCAATTATGTCACCTAGCGACATAAAATACAGCGGATTTGCGGCTAACGCATATCCACATATTAAACAGATCGCACCAAATAGAGAGATGAGCACGGATGCTTTTCTTTCTTTTTGTTGTTTTCCTTCTTTTAAAAGACGTACGGCTTTTCTCGTGCGAATGAGCATCGGTGTAAAAGATGATACGAGAATGAAGAGCCCGAGAAAGATGATGATAGTTAAAACGATAGCACTTGTAGGCGGATATAAATATAAACCAGGTACGTGTGTAATTTTAGCGGTAACTAACAAAAAGAACTGTGAAAAGACAAGTCCAAGTTGAATGCCAAAAAATATAGAAAGAGCACCAATTAACATATTTTCTATAAATATGAGTCGCTTTAATTGTTTTTGAGATATGCCAAGTACTGTTAAAATCCCGAACTGTTTTTTTCGTACTTTTAAAAACGTCCCGATTGAATACAGTAAAAAGAAAAATGAAAAGAACACAATGACAACTTCTGAAATTGTCATTAATATGTTCAGAGAAAAATTAACGTCTGTCATATGCAATTTAGGATGAAATAAATAAACTGCAAATGAGAAAAAGATTGCGATGGAGAACGCACTGCTTACAAAATAGGCGAAATAAGCTCTGGCGTTTCTTGTGACGTTTTTAAATGCAAACTGCCAAAATGTCATTCACCTAAACCTCCTAATAGTGTGAAGATGAAAAGATTATGAGAGATACTCTTTTCATCAAGTTTGTTTTAAATATTTTGTCCACTCGTGTAATGTGATAGTTTTTGCATATAAAGTGAACGAATGAATAAGAAAAATACGATTTCAACGAATCCAAAAATAATAAGAACGGCTGAAACTTCTTTGAACAAAGACAGACCAATTACATCTTGTAGCATTTTTGTTGCGAACATTGTATGAATGGATGCCATAATGTACGGAACGAAAAATAAAATACTAAGTTGAATGGTTGCAGATCGTTTCATCTCTGTATCTGTTACACCGATTTTAGAAATCGTTATATATTTCTCTTGTTCGTTCGTCAAATCTGTATACATTCTAAAGTAAAGAACGCTACCAGCTCCAATGAAGAAAATAACTCCTAAAAATGTCCCGATTAGGAAGTACGCGGCACTACCTGATGTTATTTTGTATAACGATCCTGCTGATTCAAAGGATCGAATAAGAGGCCCTTCATACTGGTATTTATTTCGATCTTTTTGCACTTTTTCTATAAAATTATCAGCAATTTCATATGTCTGTTCCCAGTTTTGAATTTTGTAATTGTATGCTGATATATGTTTTACGGTGTTAGGTAAGTTATTTACGATAACATCAGGCAACACTATCGTTTGATATGAAAAGTCAGATGGGATTGCGTTTACATGCTCATAGCCTTTAACTCTTAATTTCGTATTTGTACTAGAGAGTGTAATGTAATCTCTATTGTAGCTTTGCTCAAATTCGTTGAATATGGTGATATAAGATGTCCCTGTTAACACATATGCTTCGTTATCATCCATAAATAGTTGTTTCATTCGTAAAGAATTCGCAAGTTTGTTATAGTCACTTTGCTTAATTGCGTATACGTCATTATAAATAGCTATATCTTTATCTTCTTTTAGTGGTGTTTCATATATATCAGCTTTTATTTTTTGATAAGGGAAATGCTCTTTTTGTAATTGTTGCTCAAGCCAATTTAAATGCTCTGTAACAAAAGGGTTCGCATCATAAGAGAAATAAGAAATTGGGAAAGGGGAAGTTCTATTCACCTCTAGCTTAATAAATTTCCCGAATCCATATAGGAACGTGATCATTGTGAAAGCAATTGTAGAGAGCATCGCTACAATAAAAAGCATATTAATATTCGTTCGAATACGGTTTGCTAAATCTGAAATCCAAAGCATATTAATCCGTTTCATATAAAATCTTCTTCTTTTCTTTAAAATATAAATAAGTAAGAAACTAATTTGAGAAAAGAAAAAATATGTTCCTATTGTAACTAGCATTGGGATAACGAAAATACTCGAAACCATATATATAACACCGATTTGCGGGCTTACTGATACGAAATATTTAGGATTTCCAGCTAACGCATAACCACCAAATAAACAAATCGCACCAAATAATGAAACAAGTATGGATGGTTTTCTTTCTTTTTGTTTTCCACCATTTGTTTTTAAAAGGTGTACCGCTTTTTTTGTACGAATAAGCATTGGTGTGAATGCAGATACAATGATAAAAAGACTAAGGAAAACAATGGTTGTTAAAATAAACGCGTTAGTAGGACCGTATAAATATATTCCTGGAACATGCGTAAGTTTGGCTGTTACTAATAAGAAAAATTGAGAAAAAACAACTCCAAACTGCATGCCGAAAAAGATAGATAAAATCCCGATTAACATATTCTCCATAAAAACAAGACGATGTAATTGTTTTCTCGATATTCCTAAAATGGTCAAAACACCAAATTGTTTTTTTCTAACTTTTAAAAAAGTACCAATGGAATATAGTAAAAAGAAGAAAGAGAAAAATACAATTACTACTTCTGAAAATATCATTAACCCTGAAATTTCAGAGGTCATGTCAAAGTTTTGTAATTTCGGATGGAATAGGTAAACAGCAAACGAAAAGAACACAGCAATGGAAAAGGAACTACTTACAAAGTAAGCAAAATAAGCTCTCGAGTTGCGCGTGACGTTTTTAAATGCAAATTGCCAAAATGTCATAGATTATACCTCCGGCTAGAAGATATAGAAGTAGTTGTATTGCAAAAAATGTATGAGAGTGAGTTCTCATACATTTTGCTTGCATATGTTACGATCATGCTTCGGTCACCTTCTCCGTATGTTCTGCTTGATTATTTGCAGCGTTGTGGAAGATGATTTTAATCGTCGTTCCTTTACCAACTTCAGAATCTAGTTTGACAGAGTGACCTAAATAATCACAAATTTTACTTACAATATAAAGCCCCATACCAGTAGATTCTCCGAATGCGCGACCGTTTTTCCCAGTGTAAAATGGTTCAAATACTCTTCGAATATCTTCTTGCGGAATACCAACACCTTCATCACGAACTTCTAAAATAATATCCTTTCCGTTTCGGTAAGCAGATAAGAAAACTTTCTTTCCGCGCTCACCAGAGTAACGAACAGCATTTGTCATTAACTGATAGATGATAAATTTTAGCCATTTCGCATCAGAAGCAACTTTTAAATCAGAATGGACTTCTAAAACAGGGAAGACACCATTACGAATGAATAGTTCTTTTAATCCGTTAATATTTTTTGTTACCGTATCTTTTAATGAAATCGTCTCAACATGGAAATCTTCATGGAAGTTATTTAACCTAGCCATGTATAAAGCCATATCAAGCCCTTGGTTTAGACGCTCTAATTCTTTTTTAAACTTTGGAATTAAATGCTCGTCTTCCATTTCGAGCACCATAAGCTGCATAACGGAAACAGGTGTCTTCATTTGATGCACCCAGTGGTTAATGAATAATTGATGTTCTTGTTGTTTTACTTCATACGATTGTAGTTCTTTTTGGAAGAGACGGTATTGCGTGCGCACGAGTTCATTTACACCGTGAGGCATCGGAGCAGTTGCTCTTTCAATAAACGCATCTTCCATTTTCTCTGGTTGCTCGCTTAATCTATGGTACATTCTACGATTGCGAACGTAACGGTAAGCGAGGAAACAAATAAATAAATATAAACTTAAAACGACGAAATAAAATTTATTGTTTTGAAATCCATCTACTGCATCATAAAGAACGAAAATGATACCGAAGTTTAAAACGTACAGTAGGAAAAATGCAAAATGATCACGTAAAAATAGCTTCATGCTTATTCACTCCAAGTTGCGTTAAAGCGATATCCAAGTCCACGTACTGTTTCAATAGAGTTCTCAATACCAAGCTCATTAAACTTTTTACGAAGACGCGTAATGTTTACGTTTAATGTATTTTCTTCAACGAAGCTTTCGTCATCCCAAAGCGCAGCTAATAAATCTTCACGGCTTGCTGTACGAGGGAATTTAGATAATAACATTTCAGCTAAAATAGCTTCTTTTTTCGTTAAAAGAACTTGTTCAGATCCGAAGTGAATTTCAGGACGTTCTGGGAATAGTTTTAAACCTTCTACTTCAACGATACGTTCAGAAATATTTGGTGCATAATCACCGTAAATACGGCGTAATTGTCCTTTAATTTTTGCCATTACAACGTCGTAGTGGAATGGTTTTGTAATGTAATCATCCGCACCGCTTTCAATTGCCATAATTTGTTCCATCTCACCAGCACGCGCTGAAATGAAAATAATTGGACAAGTAGATTCATGACGAATTTGACGGCACCAATAGAAACCATCGAATTTCGGTAAGTTTACATCAAGTAAAACAAGATGTGGTTTCACAGCGTTAAACGATTCCATAATATCATCGAAATTCTCTGCAACAACAGCTTCATAACCGTACTTCTGAATGTGAGATTGCAGTAATGATGAAATATTTGGATCGTCTTCAACGATTAAAATTTTATACATATGTATATTCCTCCTCAGAAAAACAATTGTAGCTATAGTGTATCATGTGTTTCAAGTCTTTTCATTATGTTGAAAGATAAGCTAGTAAACAGTATAGGTTAAAAGTGAGAAAAGTAAAAAGGGCACTGGATACAATTGACAAATAACAGTAATCGGTTTAATATTTAGATAAATATCTAAATGTCTAATTATCGAAAGGAAGAAAGACATTGAATCAAGCATTCAAAGCATTAGCAGATCCAACAAGGCGAAAAATTTTAGACTTATTAAAAGAAGGTGATTTAACCGCTGGTGAAATCGCTGAACATTTCAATATGACAAAACCAAGTATTTCACACCACTTAAGCGCACTTAAAAATGCTGAACTTATTCAAGATGAAAAGAAAGGGCAATTTGTTGTGTACTCTTTAAACACAACTGTCTTTCAAGATTTATTAACTTGGGTGTTTACATTTACGAATAAGGGGGAAGAGGGGAAATGAAAAAACATCTTTTTGCAATCTTATTAATTGTTATAACTTGTTTAGCTTGGGCGTTTGCTTGGCCACATTTGCCGGATACAATTGCAACGCATTGGAGCGGCGGTAAGGTAGATGGATATTCTTCTAAATTTTACGGAATGATTTCTATGGTCGGAATTATGATTGCATTATATATATTTCTAAATGTGATACCAAAGATTGATCCAAGAAAAGCAAATTACGAGAAATTTTCTAAAGCCTTTATGATGATGAATAATGGTGTACTATTGCTACTATTTGTAGGAAATATAGATATTATTACAAGTGGATTAGGATATAACTTATTCATTAATCGGGTGCCTGAATTATTAGTTGGTGTTTTATTTTTAGTAATGGGTAATTATTTACCACAGTGTAAGCCAAACTTTTTTGTTGGGATGCGTAATCCATGGACGTTAAGTAATGAAGAAGTATGGCGGAAAACACATCGGTTTAGCGGAAAAGTATTTGTGGCGTTAGGAATTATTATGATTATAAGTGTTTTCGCTCCGGCTGATTGGAGAACTTATATGATGCTTGGGATTATAGTAGTTGCTGTCATTATAACGAATTTATATTCTTACGTTTTGTATAAAAAAGAAATACAAATGTGAGCTATATTAGTCAAATTTTATATTTATAGTTTCTATGTGTTAAGAGATTTTAATACTCAGTGGGAATAATGAAAAGCTCACTGAGTAAATTTTTCGTTTTAAGGTCTGAAAATTCAATCGAAAAGGTGATTTGGGGGGATTTACATGTTAGAAATTATAAATTTTAGCAAGACATATAAAGACGGTAAGAAAGCAGTTGATCATTTGAATATTACTGTTAAAGCAGGGGATATCTTTGGATTTATTGGACATAACGGTGCGGGGAAAAGTACAACAATTAAGTCGTTAGTAGGAGTTATAGATTTTGAAGAGGGTGAAATTTTTGTTGATGGACATTCAGTAAAAAAGGATCCGATTGCATGTAAGAGAGTAATGGCGTATATTCCTGATAATCCAGATTTATATGAGCAATTAACAGGAATTCAATATTTGAACTTTGTTGCGGATGTGTTTAAAGTGCCTGCGAGGGATCGGGAAGAACAGATACAGAAGTATGGGGATGTTTTTGAGATTACACCGTACTTAGGGGACTTAATATCTTCTTATTCACACGGTATGAAACAAAAAGTAGCGATTATATCGGCGGTTTTACATAAACCGAAATTATTAGTTTTAGATGAACCTTTCGTTGGTCTTGATCCAAAGGCAGCCGTAGTATTGAAAGGTATTATGAAAGAGCTTTGTGAAAAAGGAAGTGCGATTTTCTTTTCTACGCACGTTTTAGATGTAGCTGAGAAGTTATGTAATAAAGTAGCAATGATTAATAGAGGGAAATTAGCACTTTCAGGAGAAGTAAATTCTTTAATAAAGGAAGGCTCATTGGAAGAGCTCTTTATGAAGGAGCTTGCTAATGAATACTAATAGTTTAGGTCTTTTGAAAATTCGGTTGATAACGCAGCTCGGTTTAAACACCTTTAAATACGAAAAAGATAAGAGAAAGAAGCAGAATAAGATTTTGCTGACAGTATCTATTGCTCTAGTTGGTGTCATGTTAATGTTATATTGCGGAGCTTCGGCATATGGATTGATAAAAATAGGAATTAGTGAAATTATTCCCGTCTATGCACTAGTTATTAGCAGTGTATTAACGTTGTTTTTCACTATATTTAAGGCAAATGGAGAAATTTTTGCTTTTAAGGATTACGACTTTTTAATGTCATTGCCGATTCGCGTAAGTACTGTTATTGCAAGTAGGTTTTTGTATTTATACTTGCTGAATACAATGTTTTCAATCATAATCATGCTACCAATGGGAGTTGTGTATTGCATACATGAAAATCCATCAGTTTCTTTTTACTTTATGTGGTTCATCAGTATGTTTATAGCATCTTTAATCCCAACAACAATCGCAGCAATCTTTGGAGCTTCGATTACGGCAATCGCTTCTAAATTTAAAAATACGAATAAAATAACTACGATTTTAAGTTTTATAGTAATTATTACATTCGGTTCCTTTATGCTAAAAAACGGAAATGCTCAATATAGCCTTAATGATATGAACGGAATTGGTGCAATTGTTTCGGAGCAATTAACTAAAGTGTATCCATTAGCTAACATGTTTCAAAAAGCAATTGTTAATGCTGATATGGTAGCTTTCATCTTATTCGTGGGGATATCAGTGATTTGGTATTATCTTTTTGTAAAAATACTTTCGTTAAAATATAAGCAAATAAACACAGGGATCACCACTTATCATATGCTTTCAAATTATGAGATTAATAGCATGAAAAAAGAGAGTGTATTGGTCGCATTGTATAAAAAAGAGCTGAAACGTTTCTTCTCTTCTACAGTGTATGTCATAAATAGTGGAATGGGAGTCGTGATGGCGCTAGCTTTCTCGCTAGCTATAGTTGTAGTAGGACCAAGCCAATTAATAGCGTATCCTGGAATTGAGCCCCTGTTGCAAAAGATTGCTCCATTTGCTATTGCAGCAGCGATTTCGATGACATGTACAACATGTGTGTCATTGTCTTTAGAAGGAAAAAATGTATGGATTATTAAATCATTGCCTATAGCGCCAAAGATGATTTATGATAGTAAAATTCTTATGAATCTTTCATTGAGTATACCTGCATCACTTATTAGTGCTGTATTACTGATAATCGGGTTAAAGCTAGATGTTTGGAGCTCTCTTTTCATCGTAATAACACCGATAACATATTCATTATTTTCAGCAGTATGGGGGATTTTCATTAATAATCGATTTGGTTATTATGATTGGGTATCAGAAACTCAAGTAGTAAAACAAAGTATAGGATCGTTTGTTGGTATGTTTGGTGGCTTAATTGTGGCGGTTATACCTGCCTTGTTAATTGGTACTGCTACTATCTCGAACTACAGAGTATTTACTTTTGCAGTTATTATAGTGCTTACGATTATTACTATTTTCTTGTATAAGAACGAGTCGAGAAGAAGTATAAAATAAAGGAGCTGCTTTTCCTTTAAAAAGGAAGAGTAGCTTCTTTATTTTGAAAAGGTTAGACTCTTATATTACTTTTTTAAAACAGGTACCCATATTTCGCTTCTGAAATTCGGAGAGGATACGTCTTTGCTTTCATTCCACAATATCTCCGGTCCTTCCGCTAGTTCATAGTTCGAAGAAGGGAACCATTCAGAATAAATACGTCCCCATACATTTTGTAGTGCATCAGGAAATGGACCGACAGCTTCGAATATAGCCCATGTTGAAGCAGCAACTTCAAGCTGTTTAAACTCCTCTGGACAATCCTTTGTTGTGGCTACTCCAATATAGTGATCGAGTTCGCCTTTTTCCTCCATTCTTCCTTCAGAAAAATTAGTAGAAGCACTAATAATTCCAGTAGGTTCAATGTTTGAAAGGGACTTTAATGTTTGAATAGACTCTGGGTTTAAACTTTTCCACATAGAAGCAATTTCTTCATTTACACCGTTAAAAACAATTGGTACTCGTTTTGTAATACCTATAATTCGAAATGGCTCTTTTTCTTCAATTCGATAGTTCATTTCATTTCCTCCTTGAATGGATAACTGGAAGGTCATTGGTGAATAAGCTTTCAAAGAACGGCTACTATTTCGGGCTTCAGAAGGTGTTATACCGTGCAAGTTTTGAAATGCACGAGCGAATGAATCTGGTGAGTTGTAGCCATATTTTATAGCGACATCAATGACTTTTGCATTGCTATCTTTTAGTTCAAAAGCAGCAAGAGTAAGACGTCTACAGCGAATATAATCAGATAGTGATATACCTGCTAAAAACGAAAACATTCTTTTAAAGTGATACTCAGAACAGAGAGCTAGCCTCGCAACTTCTTTAAAATCAATTTCATTCGTAAGGTTATCTTCAATATAGCGCATTGCAGTATTCATATTTTTAAGTGAATCCATATTATGACCTCCTCTGTACATAGAATAGCAGGAACGAAATAGCTCCATCCGACATTTCGTGCACAACTTTGTAGGGGACATTTTTAACCTTACAAAATTGTAATGTTCCTGTAAGGAGAATGAATGGATGGTATGATATCCCAATGTTATAGTAACAAAGTACTTTTGTTCAGTAGGTTAAATTTTTATATCTTTACTTATGCGTCTTACATAACTGTCATGTTTGTGTAAGAAACATCGATAGTGGCAAGAGTAGAGAGTGTATATAGTTGAAAATAGAGAATAGAAGAAATGAGGGATGTCGAGATGAAAACAGTGTTAGAAGCAAAAAATATTGAAAAAGTGTACGACACGGGTGGGAATAAATTTGCAGCGTTAAAAGGTATTAACTTACAAGTAAAAGAAGGTGAGTTCGTTGGAATTATGGGACCTTCTGGTTCTGGTAAGACGACTTTACTAAATGTTCTTTCTACAATTGATAATGCGACGAACGGTGAAATTTTAATTGATGGAAAAGATATTGTAAAGATGAATGATGATAAGTTAGCGTTATTCCGCCGTGATCATTTAGGTTTCATTTTCCAAGATTATAACTTATTAGATACGTTAACGGTGAAAGAGAATATCGCTTTACCACTTGCGTTATCAAAGGTGAAAGCGAGTGAGATTGATCGCCGCGTTCTTGAAATCTCAAAGAAATTCGGTATTGATCATATTTTAAGTCAGTTCCCATATCAAGTATCTGGTGGGCAGAAGCAGCGCTGTGCAGCATCGCGTGCAATTGTTACGAATCCAAGTATGATTTTCGGAGACGAGCCAACTGGAGCACTTGATTCTAAATCTGCAACAGATTTACTTGAAAGTATGAAGTCGTTAAATGAATATGATAACTCAACAATTTTAATGGTAACGCACGATGCATTTGCAGCAAGTTATTGTAAACGAGTTATTTTCATTAAAGATGGTGAACTCTATAAAGAATTACACCGCGGTGAATCGACGCGTAAACAGTTCTTCCAAAAAATTGTTGACGTAATGTCTTCTATTTCTGGAGGTATGGCTGATGACCTTATCTAGCATTGCCCTCCGCAACATACAGCGGAACTTTAAAGACTACTTTGTATATTTTGCATCTATGATTTTTAGTATCGTTATTTATTTCACATTTAAAGCACTGCAATATAATTCACAAATGGAAAAAGCAGCAGAAGCTTCTAAAAAGATTAGCGGTGCGTTTCAAGTTTCCAGTGTGATGCTTATCATTTTCGTAGCAGTGTTTATTATATATTCGAACGGATTCTTTACACGTAAACGTAAAAAAGAAGTTGGATTATATTCTTTACTAGGTATTCGGAAAAGACAAATTGGTAAAATGCTCTTTTATGAAAATATGTTAATGGGATTAATGTCATTAGTAATTGGGATTGCGATCGGTAGTGTCCTTTCAAAATTATTCCTTGAACTGCTAGTAAGCATGATGGGATTAAATTTAAATGTTCATTTTGAAGTACCGATGGCAGCAATTGTTGATACAGCACTTATTTTCTTTGTGATTATTTTGTATACATCACTTCAAGGATATCGCTTAATTTACCGATTTAAGCTTATTGAACTTTTCCGAGCGGAACGTGAAGGAGAAGCAATGCCAAAAGGATCAGTAGTGATGGCATTCATTTCCGTTTTCTTAATCGGTTCAGGTTATTTCTTAGCGTTAATGTACGTGAAGGCACTTAAGTATGCAGACTTTATGACAGTCGCACTTTACATTTTACTGGCGACAGTATTAGGTACGTACTTACTATTTATGTTCTTTACAGTATTCGTATTAAAACGTGCAAGAAATAATAAATCATCGTTTTATAACGGCATGAATATGGTAACAACATCACAGTTACTATACCGTATTAAAGGAAATGCAAAGTCACTTGCGACAATTTCTATTTTAAGTGCGGTAACATTAACAGCGGTTGGTACGTCAGTTACGATGTATTACAACACATTTACGCAATCAAAAGCAGCCGCACCATACAGCTATTCTTATGAGAAAAAAGATGCAGAGCTTGATAAGAAAGTAAATGCGATTTTTGCAGAAGAGAAGCAAGATCACCCAATCAAAGATCAATTTGAAATTGAGACAGTTCCTGTAAAAGGGAAGTTTGAAGGAGAGAAAGTTGATTTCATTCTGAATATGAACTATACGATTTCAGAGAAGTATCAGTTTATGTCTCAGTCAGAATTTAATAAACTTGCTAAAAAAATTGATGCGGAAACAGTGAGTGTAGCTGCTGGTGAAGCATTTATATATGATAGTTCGTACATTGAAGGGCATGAGTTTAGCCCGCAATATAAAGGAAACAAAGCAGTATTCCAAATCGGAAACGAAACGAAGCAATTAAAAATCCAAGATGCGAATGACGTTGCGATTACAAATTTAGGGGAATTAGTTGTTGTCGTTTCAGATGAAATGTATGAGCAAGCGAAGCAAGCATTTGGAACACGCGTTGTAAAAAATATTGATGTAAAAGATGAAAAAGATAGTAAAGTGTTAACAGAAAAATTAACAAAAGTGATGCCAGCTGGTGAATCAGAAATGGTCCCACCGTTTAGAGATTTCTATACTGGTTTCCATATGGGGCTTGAAGGAACAGGATTAATGATGTTTATTGGAATGTTCTTAGGTCTTGTGTTCTTGCTAGCAACAGGTTCTATCATTTACTTTAAGCAATTAACGGAAGCAAATGCTGACCGTGAGCGTTACGTTGTACTTCGTAAAGTCGGTGTAACGAAACAAGAAATGAAAAAAGCTATCGCAAAACAAGTAAGCTTTATCTTTGCGATTCCGTTAGTCATCGGAATCTTGCACAGCTTATTCGCACTAAAAGGTTTAGCGAACTTACTACCATTCGAAATCATGATTCCGCTCCTAATTAGTATCGGAGTATATGGCGTCATTTATATCGGATATTACTTCATAACAGTTCGTTCTTATTATAAAATTGTGAGTGCGAAATAATAAGGGAACAGCTATCGCTATAAGCGGTAGCTGTTTTTTCATTCTTCATAAAATCTTAAGAAATCTCCTCAATTTTTGTTAAGAAATAATAGTTATACTTAGAAACAAGTTAAAAACTATTGAACGAATGAGGAGAGGTTTATATGCAACTCATAACATTCTTACATGAATTTATTAAACATCCGAAACATACTGGTGCAATTGCGCCAAGTTCAAAAATATTAGCAAAGAAAATGGTAGATGTAATTGATTTTAATAAAGCGAAATGCATTGTAGAGTTAGGTCCTGGTACAGGAGTCTTTACGAAAGAAATTATGAAGAGAAAGAAGAAGGAAACAATATTTCTTCTTATTGAAATTAATGAAGTGTTTTGCAAGGAGCTAAAGAGAAAATTTAAAGATGAGCAGAACGTCATTGTTGTACACGGTTCAGCCGAAAATATAAAAAAGTATATAGAAGATCTCAATATAGAATGCGTGGATTACGTTTTATCGGGATTACCTTTTACCTCTTTACCAGAAGAAGTTTCAAAGCGTATTTTAAACAATGTAATGGAAGGGATACATGAGAATGGTGAATTTATTACATTTCAATATTCACTTGTGAAAAAAGGATTTATACAGCACTTCTTTCCAGAAATTACGCTAGAGAAAGTGTGGCTCAATTTCCCACCAGCGTACATCTTTAGCTGTAAAAAAGAGCTAAGGAGAGCATATGCATAATGGAATTACATGAATTATTATCTTATATTGAACAATACGGTTATTGGGCATTATTTTTCTGTTTATGGTTAGGTATTATCGGTATGCCAATTCCAGACGAAATGATCGTAATGAGTGGTGGCTTTGTATCTTCACTAGGGATATTAAGTGTCATTCCTGCATTTTTATTAACATATTTAGGTGTTGTATCTGGGCTTTCTTTAGGTTATATATTAGGGAAAATATTTGGTACGAAAGTACTTGATAAGCTAATGAAAAAGAAAAAGGCGAAATATCTTTTGAAATCTCAACAAATGGTAGAGAAGTATGGTCATTATGCGTTAGTCACAAGTTACTTCATACCAGTTGTAAGACATATCGTACCGTATTTAGTTGGAATGAATAACATGTCATTTAAGACGTATGCTTTGTATTCTTATACGACAGGATTTGTTTGGACACTCGTTTACTTTGTGCTCGGTGCTTTATTTGGAAAACATATTGAAAGTATTGTAGCGATCGCGATAGAATATGGCGTGTATTTTGGCGTGATTGTTTTTATAGTTACAGGTATTCTTTATTTATATAGACAAAAAAGAATCACGCTGATGAGTAAATAGAAGTAAAGAAAGTTTCTTCCAGTATGAAGGACAAGATAGGATTATAAGTATAAAATTATCTTTATTTAATGGTAAAATATAGGTAAGTAGTTAAGGAAGGAAGAGCGTTGTGCTACTCATTTTTAGCCTTATCTTAATTGGAATTATGTGCAGTATGAAAATAGTATCCTTACACATGATAGAACGACAAAAGGTAGAGGAACGATATGTATATTGTCCAAAATGTGATACGAAAATTAGAAGAGGAAATTCAGCTCCTTTTTGTTCGAAATGTAATTTAATATTTTAAAAATAAAAAGTCCGAAATCACTTTATATAGTTTCGGACTTTTTATTTTTAAGTAAACATTAATCCACCTAGTTCTCTTTCGTTTGTTTATTAGCTAAAATGGATTATGAATAACAATAGTATGTAAACGAAAATAAATATAAATGTACACATGGAGTGTTATATTTGGAGATTTTAATCATAGTAGGATGCCTAAACTGTACGGATGTTAACCTTCTTAGAGAAAGATATCCCAGCTAATTTAGTTTGGAAGATTGAAAGAATAGATTGAAAATAGATGAGAAGTGGAGTGCATATGATGGAGACACAAATCGTTATTGGAGTACCTGGTTTATGGAAAGATAGAACAGAATTAATACAAGAAGTTGTGAGTAAAAGTAACTATATGTTAGCAGGAAATGTTATGCACCATAAGGAGAAAGGGATTGGCTTTGAATTTGATATATATGAACAAGACCCTTCTTTGAGAGAGGCTTTCTTCTATGCAAGTGGTGAGCGTTTTGATGAAGAATTGCTTCAGGAGTTGGAGAAGCATACTTATACAGTGTATGTTATTGCAAAAGTTGACGATACAGAGAGAGTACAAGAAGTAATTGATGTAGGAATGGAACTTTTAAATGCAGGTGGACTTGCTTTAAAAGTTGAAACAGCAGGTGTGGCTTATTCGAAAGAAGAATGGCAAGAGCTTACAGAGAATAAGGAAATATTCCCGATGTATTCGCACCTTGTAACTTTAGTTGGAGATGAAGAGGACGGCTACTATTCATGTGGAATGCAAGCATTTAATCTACCAGACGTTGTTTTAGACGGAGGAATAGATCCGGAAGTAGCTGTAAATTTATTAAATGATTTTAACCTACATAATATATTGGAAAAACCTAATTTGAAAGATGGGGATACAATTAGTTTCACAGAAGATGCTCCAGTGTATCTTTTATCTCATTATATAGATAATCGTTATGAACAAGAGGATCCATTTTATAATCCGTGTGGGGTATGGAAGTTAGAGAGTGCTTCGGCAAAGAAATCTATCTTTCAAAAATTGGGGAGTGTGCTAAAAGGATGGAAAAATACATAAAAGAACAGAGGAGTATATGTGATAAATATAAAGCGGAGTATGTAGAATCTACGAATGAATTGAAATTAGGAATAGCGCAAAATGTGAAAGATGGTATCGCACCGATTAATGGGTTACGAATGTCTGTAGAAAATGGAACGACAGGTTGGTACATTTGGGCTGGTGAAGAAATGGGGACAGAAGAAGATTTCTTTCTTCCGTTACACGTTCAACATATTGATGAATGGGCACCTGAAATAAAGAAGTATTTAGGGTTACCACCTGGTTGGAGATTTTTAATTGCTGGAGATTACGAGGACGTGTGGTATGATCCGAATTTGTTTGATGAAGATTTAGAAGAGGATGCAGATGAATGGGAAGAAAATATGCTACAAGAGTATGGATGGTACATGCATAGCATATTAGCAGAAGATATTGATGGCATCCATGCTAATTATCATACGCATGGTCTAAGAGATAACTTTAATCATCAAGATTTACAAATAGCATTAAATATGGATCCTGAATTCGCGCATAGTGTTTTTTGTACCATAATAGAAGAAATAAAGAGCGGAAAAAAGTTTGAACAAGGGATTGAGTATACGAATATTATTGAAGGATATCCCATTATTATGAAGTCTTTCGTAGAGATGGATCGAGAAGTTTTCAGGGTTTTATTACCTGATGACAGAGGGATTCTTCCTACTAGGCCAGAGTGTGATGAATGTTATAAGACTCAATTGGATGATATTGAGGAGAGTTGATAAAAAAAGAGCTTGAAACTATTCAAGCTCTTTTTTTATCACTATTTATGTCCTAAAATATGCTCAATCTCATGCAAACTTAATTTACTTGCCTTAGCAATCGTTTCAAGTGGTATACCAAGATCATACATATTTTTAATCATTTGAATTTTCCCCTGCTGAACTCCTTCTTTTCGACCTTGTTCAATGCCCTGTTCAATGCCCTGTTCAATGCCTTTTTCAATGCCTTTTTCAATGCCTTTTTCAATGCCTTTTTTAATTCCTTGTTTCATCCCTTGTTCCATTCCTCTTTTTATTCCTTCTGTCTCTGCATGGGCGAATTTTGCTGCTTCATCCATTAAAACTTTCTCCCTTGCGTCATAGGCTTGTCGGAAAGATGAATCTTGACTCATACGTTCCCATTTATTTATCGCTTTTTGTAAAATAGGGTCTTGGTTCATAGCAATATCCTCCAATAGTTTAGTTAAGTGCTCATCCTCATTTGCTGAAAGCAATAAAAGCCAACGAACAAATGGATCTTTCCACGGATTTACTTTTTCTTCATGCCATTGTTCAGTTAACTTTGGAATTTCTATAATGTGGATTTCAATGTCGTCACTCAGGAGTTTTTGTTGTTGTGTATTCCATAATATGCTTGTTGTTTGGAAGGCTGGGTGTTCCGAAAACATTACGAAGTTTAGTAAGTTTATGGTGATGGTTTTGTGAAGTGCACTGTAGGGCATCCCTTTTTGTAGTTGAGATGTGTATAGTCTTCCCCAATAATATAAACTGCGTTTAACCATATCGTGATTATTATTGAGTTGTATTTCTACATTGACTTTTGTTCCTGTGTCTAATGTCGCTGAAATGTCTAAAATAGATAACTTATCCTCTTCATATTCCCTGTGTAAATGTGGATCTTCTAGTTGTAGAGAAGCAATGGGTGACTCTAAAGACTCTTGTAACATAGCATTTAAAAATGCAATTAGAATATCTTCGCTACCATTCGTACCAAACAATTGTTTAAATGCAAAATCAATGCGTAAATTAACTAACTGTTGGTTGAACAAAGTTTGTCCTCTCCCTTATATGAAGGTGCTTCTTTCCTTCATTGTACATAAAAAGAACTAGAGTATGCAAACAAGCCATTCTTCTATTTTTTAGTAGTTTTATTAGAACGTCACAGGTAAGTATGGTTATGTTATACTCTAGTGAAATTAAAAAAATATTTTTGTTTATATCGGGGTGAAGATGATACATATGCAAAAAGATATTTTAAAACTATTAGATAAAAAGCAAAGTAACTATGAATTTCCTGCCTTTGATAATGAATATATGGATATTTCACAAGTGAAATTCTCTCTTTTCTTTAAAGATGCTAAGGATTGGCTAATGGTGTTTCAAATTGTTGGTGTAGGTTCATTAGGTGTATGTAATGATATTCAAGTATATGGCGATAGAATTACTCATTCAATGGGTGATGATTGCATTTTACAATTAAATAATGGTGATTATGAGTTGTTTGATGATGAAGGTGAATTTATACCGAATATTTATAACGGCAGTTTAAAAATTCGCGAGCATCATTTTGAATATGAATTTACAAAAGAGGATTATATAAATAATGGAATAGAAGTACAAACGAAAGAGCATTATCCAACATACTTTATGCGTATGCTTGCTACTAATGAAGAAGCTCAAAAATTATTGTGGTGGGATAAAGAAGAAATTTTAGAAGAGTTCGGTTTAGAAGGCGACTGGGAAGTAGCGTATGAAACGGAAGAATGGAAACATGTTGAAGACGAAAAAGTAAGTGAAAATGAATTCTTCCAATCAGTAGCCGCTGCAATAGAGAAGAAAGATCCAAGTGTTATTGTGACTGAAAATGCTAATACGCATTGGAAAAATTGGGTGGAGTTTGATTGTGACTGAAAAAGATAGGAGAAAGAATAATAAATGAAAAGAAGAAGAAAATCTGGAGAAAAAGTACAAATGAGTCATTTTACACTTCCTTTATGCTACGGAAGTGAAGCACCATATTATTATTACGAGGTAGCGCCCCATGAAAGAGAGGGACGCTTCCATTTAACATCAGATCTTTGTGTAATGGATGATGAGCATTATTTTATTAGAGGATGTTTAGAGATTCCTATCATTGATTACCACGAAAATTTTATTTGGACTGTGTGGGTATCACTTAGTAAAGAAAGTTATGATGAAGTATTAGAAGAGTGGGATGAAAGAGGCAGGGAAAATAGTGATCCTTATTTTGGATGGTTATCTGTAGAGATACCAGTTTATCCAGAAACATTAAATTTAAAAACAAATGTACATATAAGAGAAGTTGGAATGGCACCGTATGTTGAATTAGAGCCAACCGACCATCCTTTAGCAATTGAACAAAGAAATGGAATTACTTTAGACAGAGTTAAAGAAATAGAGGAAATGATTCAACGACATAACTAGATTAGAAGAGAAAAAACGAGTGCTAGCACTCGTTTTTGCTTTACACAACCGCAGGATTATAAATCATTGTAAAGTGTCCTGGTAATAATTCAATGTGACAAGGTGTATGAAGCGAACTTTCTCCATCTGTATCTACTTCTTTTTCTTCCTCTGTTTCGATATGAATGGATCTCGCTTTTACGTGGAAGATGTCATTTTCATTTGAGTCTTCAAATAGTTTCTTTCCGATGTAATCTTTAAATGCTTGAATACCTGTTGATTTGACTACGAAAATATCAAGTGTTCCGTCATCACATTTTACGTTTGGAATAAAGGATGGAATACCACCAAGATATTCACCGTTTCCAACCATAACTAGGACAGCTTCGTCTTCATATACTTGTCCATCGTAAGTGATTTTTACTGGGAATGTTTCAGCATTTTTGACAGTTCGAATTGTGCTTAAATAGTAACCGATTTTACCAAGCTTTGCTTTTTCTTCTGCATCTATATTGTTTGATACTTCAGATACGAGGCCAATGCCCCAGAAGTTTAAGAAATGTTGTCCGTTTGCTTTTGCAACGTCAACTGGTTTTACGTGTTCTTTTGTAATAAGCTTTGCTGCTTCTGCAATGTTTTGCGGAACGCCTAGCGTGCGAGAGAAGTCATTGCAAGTTCCACCTGGAATGATTGCAAGTGTAGGTCTAGTTTCAAGAGGTGCTAAGCCATTTGTGCATTCAAATACTGTTCCATCACCACCAAAGACGATAATTAAATCTACTTTACTAGCAAACTCTTGGCAATATTTTGTTGCATCACCTTGTTTTTTCGTATGAAGGATATGTAGATTAGGAAAAGCTGCGGCAAGAGGTGGTACGATTTTCGTTAAATTTGTATGTAAGTCACCTTGACCAGCTTTCGGATTTACGATGAGGAGTACTTTTTCAAATTTTGTCTTTGTCATATTTCATCTCTCCCTGTAGTTTGTAAATGGAAAGAAAGGAGCTGTTCCCATGTATTTTAGAACAGCTTCTCCCTATTAATTGGGTGCTAAGATTGTCAGTTATTGTCGGTAAGTCGATATATTTAAAAAATCGCCGATATAATTTGAGTTACGGTCGATATATTTTGAAAATCGCCGATATACATTTTATGTACTATCGATTTTTTAAGTTATACGATTATTCCGTTACAACTGAAGCAATGAATGGTAAGTTACGATATTTTTCCGCACAGTCGATACCATATCCAACGATGAATTCGTCTGGAATTTGGAAGCCAACATATTCAGCTGTTAAGTCTACTTTACGACGTTCTGGCTTATCAAGTAATGTACAGAACTTGAGTGCTTTTGGTTTATGCATAAAGAAGTGGTCTTTTAGGAAATGAAGTGTTAAACCAGAATCGATAATATCTTCTACAACAATTACGTTTTTCCCAGTAATGTTTACGTCGATATCTTTTAGTAGTTTCACTTTTCCTGTTGTTTCTGTTTGATTTCCGTAGCTAGATGCAGAAATAAAGTCAATTGTTACATCATTTTTGATGTGACGAATTAAATCAGCAGCAAATACGAATGAACCTTTTAATACTGCGATAACTACGATTTCTTCTCCTTCAAAGTCACGTTCGATTTGAAGTGCTAATTCTTTAACTTTTGCTTGTAATTGTTCTTCAGAAATTAAAGTGTCTTTTATTTCAATATTCATTGTAATCCTCCTACAGTGTAAAACTTATGAACATTTCGACTGTAAAGGATAGAATAGAAAAAGTCAAAGGAGATAGTAATTTTTTACAAAGATAACGACAAAATCATCTGATGATATGATATACTAAGTATATTAAGAAAACGCTTCCATAAAGGGTGAATATGATGAAGAAGAAACAGTACACAAGTGTAACATTTATAAAAGCATTACTTTTAACAATTGTTCTTGGCCTGTTGGCTTACGTAATTGATGTACCTGCGATTCGTATATCATTAATTGGAATGACTTTAGTGTTAGGAGCAATTTCGCACGGTATGATGTCGCAGCTAAAAGAAGCTGGACTTGATGATATGAGAGATCATATAGATAAAAAGTAAGAAACCTTCATTATATAGAGTGAAGGTTTTTTTGTTTCTTACAAAAATGTAAGGTAGTTGTAAGGCAAATCGATAGTTGCATAAGAGCATTTTGGATAAACTATGGGTGTAAGGTAAAAGGCAAGCATATTTTAGGTAAATTAAGTTTTAGGCACTCTATATGTGAAAAAGGAGTAGGAGGGCATGGAGAAACGTTGGACGACCTTTTCTTTTTTAGCGACTAGTAACACCGTAATGCTAGATGGAAAAATGGATTTTTTGCACTTGTTTGATCGTGAAGATGATCATTCTTCTTCTAAATTTACAATGAAATGGAATAAATGGAGCGAGAGTTGTAGGTTTGAAGAAGAGGCCCCTAACGAAGAGCAAAAGATTATTTTAACAAACCCTATTAAAGCGTGGGTTGTTCAACGTCGTAAGTGTAACGTCAAAAATCACTTCAAGAAAACTGAGCCGAGACAATTAGTTATCGCTCCGGCCCGTTCTACTTCCAAATCACGCGAAAGTAACATGTAAATAATTGAGACACACACCCGAAAAAAACATCGTACATATTGCGATGTTTTTTTCTTTTTCTACAATGAAATCTTTAAATGAAATATATTTCATCTGCATCTTATATTTATATCTCTTGCTTATTCTAGTAATACATCCGATGCGAGTTGATGTGAATAAAATATAAGGAGAGAGTGAAAATGAAAAAGAAACTATTACCAATTTGTGCAATGGCACTTTTAACAGTAGGATATTCTTCAGTAGCGAGTGCGGATACTGGAACAGTAACAAAGGAAGAAGAAGCGCAAGTACAACAGGATAAAGCTAAAAAAGAAGAAGCAATTAAGGAACAGCAAAAAAGTGAAGTAGAGAAAAAGCAAGCGGCACAAGTACAAGAAAAAAATGATATGGCTAAAAAAGAGGAAACAATAAAAGCTGAGAAAAAAAGTGAAGAAGAGAAAAAGAGAATAGCGCAAGAACAGTTAAAAAACGATATGGCCAAAAAAGAAGCAGCGATAAAAGCCGAGCAAAAGAATGAAGTAGCTAAAAAAGAAGAAGCAAAGCCAGTTGTACAAGGTGAAAAATTACCAAATACAGCATCAAATAATGTAGCAATGATGGGATTAAGTGCATGTCTTGTAGCGGTAGGTACATTATTTGGTTTGAATCGTCGCAATAAGATTAAAGCATAAATAAAATATTTTCCTATAAAGAATGGGATAATTTCATATATTAAAAATGGTAGGTTACTCCTACCATTTTTGGCATGGAGGGATGAAGAATGAAGTTACTTAATTATATCGGTATCATATTGATGGCTATAGGCCTATTCATGGGGTCCTATTACGCTGTGGAATGGTATAAAGGAAAAAGCTCTGCCGGGCAATTAACGGCAGAAGAAATAAAGAGCCTTAAAAATATACAAGATACTCAACTTTCTCATGAAACACCTGTAACTTCTCAAGTGCCTTCTTCTCAAACAGAACATAAAGAAGGAGAAAAGGTAGCGATGTTAAACATACCGAAAATAAAGAAGAAGTTTTCTATATATTGGGGAGCAGATGATACGACTTTGAAAAAAGGAGTGGGTATGTTCGTTAGTGATTTAACGACAACTCCATCTGGAGGGGGACATACTGTACTGAGTGGACATCGAGATACTGTATTTACAGATTTAGAAGAGTTGAAAGAAAAGGATACCCTTGTTTTAGAGTATGATAATAAAACGTACACATATGAAATTCAAAAGACATGGATTACTCATGCGGATGATCGTACTGTTATTATAAAAAAAGAAGAACCGATATTAACACTGACAACTTGTTACCCATTTGATTATATAGGGGATGCACCAGATAGATATATTATCGAGGCGAAGTTAACTGGCAGTTATTCAAAGTGAAATTATAGTTTCTGAAAGCGAGAGGGGGATATATAAGTTATGTCAAAAAACATTTTAATTGTTGAAGATGAAGACATATTACGTGAAATATTAAAAGATTATTTTTTAAGTGAACAATATGTAGTGTTTGAAGCGAGGGACGGGAAAGAGGCTTTAGTTGTATTTGAAGAAGAAGAGGTTGATTTAGTTATTTTAGATATTATGTTGCCAGAACTCGATGGATGGTCTGTTTGCCGAAGGATTAGGAAGACGTCCGAGGTGCCTATTATTATGCTGACGGCGCGCGTAGATGAAGACGATACGTTACTTGGTTTTGAACTTGGAGCAGATGACTATGTGACGAAGCCGTATAGTCCTCCAATTTTATTAGCAAGAGCGAAACGATTATTAGAAAGTAGAAAAGCATCGAAGAAACCTTTAGAGAACGAAGATGATACGTTATCGATTCATGGCATCCATGTCCATTTTCCGTCGCGTACTGTTACTGTTGATGAGGCAGATGTTAGTTTAACGCATACGGAGTTTGAAATATTGGTGTATTTCATGAAAAATCAAGGAATCGTTTTAACGCGAGAGCAACTCATTTCAAGAATTTGGGGATATGAATTTGCTGGCGATGATCGAACGGTGAATAGCCATATTCGTAATTTAAGAAATAAATTAGGAGAGAAAGCAAAGTATATTACAACTGTAGTACGAACTGGTTATAAATTTGAGGGGAATGTATGAAGAAAGGAATTGTACTAAAATTATTTACTCTTACAACAGCATTATGTATGTTGATTTTAGCGACGATATTTATTGGACAAACGATATTTTTTAAACAATATTATGCGAATCGAAAAGTGGAAGATATTAAAGTAAATTTAAATTCCTTTGAGAAGAATTATTTAAATTATGCAGGAAATGCAGAAGAAATTCAGAAACTAGAGCAAGACTTTTTAAGAGAAAATAATACGTGGATTACGACATTAGATAAGAACGGGAATTTAAAACATACAGATGATTTTTATTTTGAAGTAACGATAGATCGTAGGCAACAAAAGAGCTTTGGACAACAAATATTTAAAATTCCCTTAGGTAATCTCGTCAATATAGAGGAAATTGATAATAAATTATCAGAGCAGTTTTTAGGGCAAGAAATTTATTTTTCTGGAGTGAGAAAAGAAGATAGTTTTATTCCATTCTCTTTTTCTTTATCTAAGCAGAATTTAAGTGGATCTAATAAACCGTTAGAAAAAGCATTTAATGAGAAAATGAGTAAATTAAATGAGGAGAAAAAGAGAGCAGCTGAGGAACAACTTGTTAAGGAAAAGAAACCAGCTGTTCAGGAGCAAGCTGCTCAAGAATCAAATGTTTACATAGGTGGACGTGTTACAAAAGTACAGTTACCAGATGTAAAAGGTCCTGTGAATCCAATTTATAAAAATGGCATCTTCTTAGATAACATAAAAGAATTTCAAACTGATTTATTATTAAAAGAGAACAAACACATACAATATACAACACAAACAATGGACTATGAAAAGAATGATATAAAATATAAATTATTAATGAAACCAATAAAAGAAAAAGACGGATCAGTAACATATATTTATGCGATGGCTTCTTTACAGCCCGTAGATGAAGCTGTACAAATGGTGCAAGATTACTATATCTACATCATTGCATTTGTAGTCGTTCTTATTTTTTTAGCTTCGTTCTATTACTCAAAACAAATTGCCAAACCGTTATTAAAAATAAATGATACGACGAAGAAAATAGCACAATTAGATTTTACAGAAAAAATACCAATTACTTCAAAAGATGAAATTGGGGATTTATCGAAAAATATTAATGTGCTATCAAATAAACTCCATTCCCATATTGGACAGTTAGAAGAAGATATTGAAAAGGAAAGAAAGTTAGAAAGGACGCGAAAAGAATTCATTTCTGGTGTTTCACATGAATTAAAAACACCGCTAAGTATTATGAAAAGCTGTATTTCTATTTTAAAAGATGGAGTAGCTGAACATAAAAAAGAGTATTATTTTCAGGCAATGGAAAGAGAAGTAGACAAAATGGATACTTTAATTTTGGATATGCTTGAGTTAGCTAAATTTGAATCTGGTACATATAAAATGAAAAAGGATTCGTTTTATATTGATACAGTAATTGAAGATATATGTGAACATCTATCTGTGGAAATAGAGAAAAAAGAACTTCATGTTCATAAAAATATATGTTCATTTGAAGTGATTGCAAATCAAGGCCGGATTGAACAAGTCATCGTGAACTTCATTACGAATGCCATACGTTATACACCAAATAAAGAAGATATTATTATTTCTACAATAGATGAGAAGAATCGTATAAAAGTTTGTATTGAAAATAAAGGTACTCACATTGAAGAAGAACAATTAGATAAAATTTGGGATCGTTTTTATCGCGTGGATACAGCTCGTCAGCGTTCACAAGGTGGGACGGGACTGGGGCTTGCTATTTCTAAAAATATTTTAGAATTACACGATGCTGAATATGGAGTGAAAAATACAGAAGACGGTGTATTATTTTACTTTTACTTACCGAAAAAAGCGTAGATAATGCATGCTACGCTTTTTTAATTTATTTTCATATTATCTTTACCTAATCTTTATTTTTAATCAGTATAATTTGTTTAGAATATGAGGTTATGTAAGGAGTCGATGAACCGTGCATAGCAATTGGCTAAGTATAATGGTATTTATTTTCTTTTGCGCATTTATTGTATTTTTAATTAATATTACGATATGAAAAAAGAGCGCTCATTAAGCGCCCTTTTTTTGTGTATTCATTTGATAAGCACTGATGCTTTTGAATAAGCGTGGTGAAGTGATAAATAAAAATATAAGTAAAACGGTACATAGAATATAGGAACCAATCATTGTACTACCGTTAAATATTAAAGAATATAGGAAAGCCGATTGGCCTTTTGGTGCATATTGTCCCCAGAAAATGATACCAGCGATAAAGTGACAGAAGTAACGAGCTAGACTACCGATAAAAGTAGCGACGATAATGTATCCAATTACTTTCTTTCCTTGGTTTGGTTTTGATGAAGGTTTGTCTTTACGGTTACCTAAATTTGATTGCTCTTCGCTATTATCATTGGAAGTTAAAAGTGCTTTTTGAATTGGACGATAGAATAAACCAGCAAATCCAATGAATGCGAAAGCAACAAAGTATTCAATTAGTACTTGAATTGGTGTGACGATAATGGCATCGCCTACGACAATTTGTAATAATCCCCAAATTAGGCCCCCTAAGAAAGCCATTTTGAAGCCCCAGCGGTATGCGATAATAAAAATAGGAATCATAGCAAATGAAATGGAACCGCCTGTTGCTGATATTTTTATTGAAAGTGGTAAAATGTCGATGACCAAGGCGAAGGCTGCAAGAATAGCAGATTCGATCATCGCTTGTAAATTAGTGTTACGCATGTTGTCTCCCCCTAAATCCAAGTTGTACAAAAAAGAATAGATATCATAGGAGGATACGAAATACGTAAATAAAAATGAGGTATGTATTTCGGACGTTTGCACAATCCCTGCGTTAGCATTAACTAACAGGTTCGAAGGGTCGGAACGAAGTGTTCCCTCTCAGCGACATGGCTCCCCCAGTGATAACGAGATTCTTTATTTGCTATTGTTTATTGTAAGCGAAATGGATGAGAATGGCAAACGAATACAGTATGACAATAATTGAAATAGAATTGTAGCGAAATGTTAATAAATATGAAGCAAAAGGGTATAGTACAAGAGAAATTGGGTGTGGTATAATTTTTTTGAAAATAATTATCATTCTCTTCTGAGGGGGAAGGTTATGAGCTTAGTAGATATTAAAATTGGAGAGAAAGTGTTAGTAAAAAGTATTCAGTCTTTAGATCAGCTATTAAAGCGTAGACTAGCTGCTTTCGGTCTTGCTGAAGGAAGCGAACTTCGCCTGAAACAGAAAGCGATGTTTAAAGGTCCTTGTACATTGGAGTGTCGTGGACAGTTAATTAGTATTCGTCATTGTGACGCGAAAATGATAAAGGTGGAATTAGCGTGAATAAGGTAGCTTTGCTAGGGAATCCGAATACAGGGAAGACATCATTATTTAATGCACTTACTGGTTCTTATGAGTATGTAGGAAACTGGAGCGGTGTAACAGTAGAAAAGAAGGTTGGTAAATTAAAAGATAGACAAGGAACATTAATTGATTTACCAGGTGTTTATGATTTAAATCCAGTTTCACGTGATGAAGGTGTTGTAACAAACTTTCTATTAACAGAAGAATTTAATCATATGTTAAATATCGTAGATTCCTCGCAGTTTGAAAGAAATATGCATTTAACGTTGCAGTTACTTGAATTTGGTAAGCCAGTCTCAATTGGTTTAAACATGGTTGATGTGGCGAAGCAAAGAGGAATTGTCATTAATGTAAAACGATTATCAGAACTATTAGGTGTAACAGTCGTTCCTGTTGTTGCAAGGAGTGGAAAAGGCTGTGAAGAACTGCTTGCGACTCTTAAAGAAAATGACAAAAAAGAGAAAAAGCCATTCCTTATTTCATATGGTGTACAAATGGATGAAGGAATTGGAGAAGTAATTGCTCTTTTAGAGACAGTGAATTACGAGCATCCGAGATGGTTAGCACTTCAATTTTTAAGCAATAACGAAGTAGTAGAAAAAGAAATGAAAGCATTACCAATTTATAAGGAACTCATAGCCATTCGATCTCGCTTAGAAGGAAAACTTGATTGTACGTTAGAAGAGCACATTTACAAAACTCGTGAAGCGTATATTGAAAAGTTAAAAACAAATGTTATGAAGCATGAGAAAGAAGGAAAAATTCCTTTTTCAGAAAAAATTGATAGATTAATTACACATAAAATTTTAGGACTTCCAATCTTTTTAGCAGTTATGTTTTTTATTTTTCAGGTTACGTTTACGTGGATTGGTACACCTTTATCTGATATGTTAGATGAGTTTTTTGGTGGCCAGCTTACGGATTGGGTGACGGCTGGACTTACAAGTATTGGAGCTTCTCAGTTTATTCAAGCACTCGTTACAGAAGGTATTATTGCCGGTGTTGGTGCTGTATTAGTATTCGTACCACAAATCTTTGCACTATTCTTTTTCATTTCATTATTAGAAGACTCAGGGTATATGGCGCGAATTGCGGTTGTTATGGATAGAATTATGGAGTTTTTCGGCTTAAACGGAAAAGCTTTTATTCCGATGATTATCGGTTTTGGATGTAACGTTCCAGGTATTATGGCTGCGAGAACGATTGAACAGGAGAAAGAACGTTTACTTACCATTTTAGTAACACCATTTATGTCTTGTTCAGCACGATTACCTGTATATGCATTATTTGCGGGCGTATTCTTCCCGCATAGTCAGGCGACTGTTGTATTTTCTTTATATGTTGCAGGGATTGTTCTTGCGTTATTAGTTACAAAAATTATGTCTCTTACGATTTTGAAAGCGGAAAAATCTATTTTCGTAATTGAATTACCTCCTTATCGTGTGCCACAAGCAAAAACGTTATGGCTGAGCACATGGGAGAAAGGAAAAGGATTTGTTCGTAAAGCTGGTACATTCATCTTCGGTGGTTCAGTTATCATTTGGTTATTAAACTATGCAGGTCCATCAGGATTTGGTGTTGATATGGGAGACAGTTACTTAGCGATGATTGGTGGATTTATCGCACCGCTATTTGCACCGCTCGGCTTTGGAACGTGGCAAGCTGCAGCATCCCTTTTAACAGGATTTTTAGCGAAGGAAGTTGTCGTTTCAACAATGGCAATTATTTATGCAGTTAAAGAAGATATGCTTGGAAACGTAATGGGAGCACATTATACAGCATTATCAGCTTATGCATTTATGTTCTTTATTTTATTATACGTTCCATGTTTAGCGACGGTGGCTGTTATTAAACGTGAAACAGGATTAGCGAAATGGACGATTTTCTCAGTCGTTTACCCGCTTGTTGTTGCTTATGTATTAACGCTTATTATATACCAAGTTGGATCTTTACTAGGATTCTAAAAGGAGATGTATAATGATGGTCAATATTATAATTGGAGCTATCATTTTTGGTTATGCAGCATACACGTTAGTTAATTTTGTAAAGAGAAGTAAAAAAGGAAAATGCGCAGCATGTTCTTTAAATAAGTCATGTCAGTCGAAAACTTGTAGTCTAGATATGGAACAAGTTGCTCATAATAAATAGAAAAAAGCTTTGCGAATTTCGCAAAGCTTTTTTGTTTTACTTTTTAATTTTTACAAGTTGAGAAGCTTCGACGCCGTTGTAACCAGGGAATTCTTTACTTGGGTCTTTATCAAATTTTAATACACCTACAGATTTTTCATCACCTTTTACATTGTTGTAAGTTGCGTCATCGACAATCGCATACATATCTGTATATGCACGGCCACTTCCGATAATTGTGTTGCCTTCATATTTTAATTTGGCTCCATCAAGTGTAGCATTTTCTACTTTTTCTTTTGCAAATAATACACCTTGTTCTGTTGTTACAGCTGGTAATTTATCAAGTGGTTTCGTGTTGTCTTTTTCATCAACTTTGCTAAGTAACTCTTTTTTCACTAGTTCCTCACCAGTTTTTTTATCCATTACAAGAACTTTTTTACCATCTAATGTTGTCATTTTCATTTTATAGAAGTCTTTTTCTTTCACTTCTTTTTTGTTTTTATCTGTAATTTGCTGAACTTGTTCTTCTGAGCCGTACAGTACAAAACCGTTCGCTTTCTCTCCTAATAGAGAACAACCTGATAATGCTCCAAGTGAAATTGCTGCTGCTAATCCGATTCCTACTAATTTTTTCATGATGATTTCTCCTTTTATATGTTTTATATTAAATACAATTTTTGTATTATTGCTTACAAGTGAAGAAGCTTGTTTGTTGCTTCTGGTATTAGTGTATAAGAAATATCAGAATGCAACTATCGAGTTAGCTTACAGTAACATTACACTTATGTAATTTAGTGAAATTGCACAAAAGTAAGTTAATTTAAAAGAGGGGTAATGAGAATATATTAGAAATACAATATTGTATATAGAATGTCATATTATAATGGATGTATTTTGGAAATAACATGTAAGGACATATTAGTTTTGTTATAATAAACACATAGGCTGTAAAAATGAATATTCTTTACTGTAAAGGGAGATTTTTCAGTTTTCCAAGTAGTGAATTTGAAATATGAGGTATATCATAGGAGGAATTTAGATGTCTGTATTTAAACGATTAAGAGATTTAACAATGTCGAATGTATATTCATTAATTGAAAAAGCGGAAGATCCAGTTAAGATGACTGATCAATATTTACGCGATATGCAAGCGGATGTACAAGAAGCTGAGAAAAGTGTAGCAGCTCAAATCGCGCTTGAGAAGAAATTCAAAATATTATTTGAAGAGCAAGAAGCACTTGTGAAAAAACGTGAAGAGCAGGCTCATATGGCTGTTCAAGCTAATAACTTAGATCTTGCGCGTCGTGCATTAGAAGAAAAACAAAATGCAGAACAAAAAATGAATGAGTATAAAGCAAGCTACGAGCAAAATAAAGCTGCTGCTGATAACCTGCGCCTAAAGCTAGAAGAAATGCGCAAGCAATTAAATGAGCTGAAAAATAAACGTGAAACACTTGTAGCACGTGTAAATGCGGCGAAAGCACAAAAGAATATTAATCAGGCGATGTCTGGATTTGATTCAAACTCAGCAAAAGCTGGTTTAAGCCGTATGGAAGAGAAAGCTCTTCAATTAGAGGCTGAAGCAGAAGCAAGCGGTGAAGTTTATAAGAAAGAAAAATCATTAGATGATGAATTCGCAAGCTTAAACAAAAATTCTGCTGTTGACGATGAATTAGCTCGTATTATGAAGCAGTATGAGAAATAATATAGAATAGAGACAAATGAACCGACATGTCTAAATATATTCATGTCGGTTTTCTATTATATTTAGAGGAGGTTTTGCAATGACATGGATGAATGTAGTTGCCATGCTTGTATGGACTGGAGCGAGTGCAGTACTTTTATTTGCAATTATGTGGGTTGATTCAATTTTTACAAAATACAATGATTTAAAAGAAATTAAAAATGGAAATACAGCTGTAACAACTCGTTTTATTATGAAGTTATTTGCACAAGGGTACATTTTATCCCAATCAATTACGAAAGCAAATGACTTATGGCAGGCACTTCTTGCTTCAGCAGTTTCTTTCGTTATTTTATTAGTGGTAGAAATGTTTATCGAATTTGTATTAAAGAAAATGTCTGGTCTTGATTTAGAAGAAGGTACGAAAGAAGGTAGCGTTGCACATGCGATGTTAGCCGGATCATTACATATTGTTGGTGCACTAATTTTAGGTGCGTGTTTATAAAGAGAAAAGGAGGTGTAGATCATGAGTTTATTTAAACGAATTAAAAATATAATGAAAAGCCCAGAGCCACCGAAGCCGGAAAAGAGTCTTTTAACGTTAGCTCCTGGCGATATGATTGAAGTGTCATTAGTTATGTATGAATTAATTGGGAAAACGAGTATGCATTCGCGTAAGGAAATTGTTTTGACATTGCAAGATGGAAAAGACATTCGTTATTTAAAAATTGAAGATCGTGAAAATACGTATTACAAATTATATACACCAATTGATGGTCGCTTAGATTCAATTGATGAAATTCCGACGACAATTGAAATGGATGATACCGAGTACCATATGGAAGAACAATATAACGGACGTGTTGTTGTTATGGGAAAAACTCCATTCTCAGCTTCAGAAGAACAGTACGTATGGGAATTCCAATCAGATAATCGAAAATTATTGCGTATTGAATGGCAAAATGGTCGCACAATGATGTATGAGGGAGAAGCAATCATTCCTGCTGATGTACAAATTATAAGAGCAACGTAAGGGGGCGTAATCATGTCAAACCGATTGTTTACCATGATTAAATCGTTTGTAATCCCTATACTTGCTATCGTTATATTACTTGTTGTTGCTGGTTATGCCTTATCAGGTTGTCAAGGCGGGCAGACAAAGTCGATTCAAGACCGTTATCCACTTGAATCTGTTGCCAAGGAAGGTAAACAAGAATCTTACGTGTATAGGGCCGCCAATCGGTCAGTTCCTGAAGTAGCGAAGGAACTCATTAACGAAAGAGAACCGAAGCAAGCATCTAAAGAAGACGAAAATCAAATGTTCCTCGTTTATTCTGATAAGATTTATAACCTGCAAAAGGATAAAGAGAAACCATCTGATACGTTAATTGAAATAAGTAACAAAGAATTTGTCCGTCAAAATTACCAACCGTCCTTCTTGCAAGGATATATTATGGGTAGCATATTAAACGATATATTCGGTTCACGAAAATCATCATACGGTGATTATCGAGGATATAACGATAGACAAAATCATAAACCAGTTATTCCAGAAAGACCACCTACAAAAGAAGAAAAGAAAACCCCACCTCCAATTACGAAGGAAGGGAAAGGGTCTATCATTAAGCGAGGCGATAATGTAGATTCGAAACCATCAGTAGGTGATAAGGGAAGTATTACTGAAAAAGGAAGTAATACGACGCCCCCACCTTCTACTGGAAGCAAGGGGAAAATTACGAAAACACCAGGTGGTTCAAGCGGATCAGATGTGAAGCCAAAATCATCTATTAAAACGCCGCCAAGGAATACATCTCCTCCGAAAACAAGGGTCGGTGGTTCAGGGAAAATTACAAAGAGAAGATAGTATAGAGACCGAAAAGTTGAATTTGCTTTTTGGTCTTTTTTCGTGTTGTGGGAATTAATTCCTTTTAGTTGGTGCAATTTAGGCATAAGGGGGCGAGTAAAAACATATCAGCGATTATTAGAATATATCGACCGCAATTTAAAATATATCAGGGATTATTGGAATATATCGACCACAACTTAAAATATATCAGCGATTATTGAAATATATCGACTTACCGACAAAAACTAACAACGATAGCAACTTAATAATAAAAAGAGGGTGTGCCAAAATTTTGGCATACCCTCTTTTATATAACGATTAATGAATATCACGTTTCTTGAAATTACCGCCTTTTACTTCTGCTACGTCATAAACTGTAATAAAGGCGTGTGGATCGATTTCATTAATAAGTTCTTTCATTTTACTTTCTTCTAAACGGTTAATTACGCAAGAAATTTCTTTGAATTTCTCTCTTGAATAACCACCGTATACTTCGTTATATGTTGCACTTCGGCCTAAACGATCGCGAATTGTTTCTACCATTAATTCAGGCTCTTTTGTAATAATTTTAAATGCTTTTGAACCACTTAAACCAACTTCAACGATATGAATCACTTTCGAAGCGATAAAGTAAGCAATTGCCGAAAGGATAGCTCCTTGAAGACCGAATACCGTTGATACGAAAATAAATACGAACATGTTTAAGAATAAAATAAGGTCACTCGTTCCAAATGGTAACTTACGAGAAAGCAATACAGCAAGCATATCGATTCCATCTAATGCCCCACCGTTACGTAATGCTAGTCCCATACCAAAACCGATGATAATACCACCAACAACTGTAACTAATAATGTATCGCCTTCAATAATAGCTGGTATTCCGTGCATGACAACGGTACCTACTGCTAATGAAGCAATTCCGATAATAGAATAAATCGCAAAGCTTTTACCGATTTGCTTATACCCTAACCAAACGAAAGGAATGTTAATAACTGCGATTAGAGCTCCTAATGGCAATCCAAATAATCTTGAACTAACGATACTTAAACCAGTCACACCACCGTCTGATACGTTATTTGGAATTAATACTGCTTCTAATCCGTACGCTGTGATAAATGCCCCAATAATAATCATCAAAGCTTTTGAAGCAATTTTTAGCTTATTGGGCTTGTTTTTGATAATTTTCTCCATATAATTTCCTCGTTTCAAACTAGTTTCTTATTTGTTACGTCATTCACACCTAAATTTTATTTTAACATTTAATTTGAAAAAATTCTCCTTTAATGGGTGTATGCAGGGAATATTATCACCATATTATCTTTAAAATATTTTTGAAATCAGTATAAGAAATCCCATCCTTTCAAAGGATGGGATGCTATTAAGAAAATATAAAACTAAGTATTGATACGAATAAAGCGAAACCTAAAATAGTTCCACATATTTTCATATGGCGCTTACGTCCCATTACGACAATCGCAACATATTCGCGAATCATTGCGTTAGGCCAGTAATAAAATGCAGTTTTTGACCCGATTCCTTGGCTATTAAGGCCAGCTTGTCTAGCGTATATGCCAGCGCGGAAAAGGTGGAAATTATTTGTGGTAAAAATACTTTTATATTTACCTTCAGGTTTTAAAGAATCCATAATTTCTTTAGAGAACAACATATTTTGATATGTGTTTACAGAGCGATTTTCTTGCACTGTATGTTCAAGAGGAATTCCTTTTTCAACAGCATAATTTTGCATTGCTTCTGCCTCTGGAAGACCTTCATCTGGACCTTGACCACCAGAGAAAATAATTGTTGGTGGTGTATTTACAGCTGCTTGTTTCCAATAGAAGTCGATAGCTTTATTAATGCGGCTTGCAAGTAATGGTGGTACTTTATCATTAATTAAGCCGCTACCAAGAACGATAATGAAATCTTGATTACGTCTTGGTCTGTTGAATTGGTATAAAAAATATGCGCTTAAGAAGTTAGATAAGTGTATAAAGAAATAGAAGCTTATAAGAGAAATAGCTGCAAAAATAGGCTCTAAATGCGATGAGACCAAACTTGCTGGGTTTATGATAGGGAGTAACATAAAGAATAACATCCCTAAAGCAGCAAGGAGTGTTAAACAGTTAGTGAACCGTCTTCCTTCTCGCTTCATTAAAATTCTAGCATTAAGAAATAGCCCAAACATTAAAGCAACAATACCGAAAGGAAGCATAATAAGAAGTGCTAAAATAGGTAAAATTATAATATAGCGTAGGACATCACTACTTGAATTTACAGATATAATCACACAAAAAAGAAGGAAAAAACAGACAAAGGAATTAAATAAAAAGCCGTTTATTATTTTTCGCGGATCTTTTAAATATGAGATAAGAAAAATAATAAATAATATAAGAGGAATAATTCCGAAATACATCATAAATATAGTACACCTCAATTTGTATAAGAATTTGACATACCTTTTATATTACATGATTTTATAAGTGAAAATGAAAGAAAAAGGATTTTGAATTTTCTCAATAAAATATATGGATACATATGTTACAATATATTCAAAGCGATATATTAAAAGTAAAATGGTTGAAAAGGCACTCAATAGAGTGCTTTTTCTTTTTGTATGCAATTGTGCATATTATATTTTTTTTCAAATGAAGAGGATTACAATATAAGTTATAGACAGACTTTATAAAGCAGAATTTAATACAAACATTTCCCTCTACTTTTTGTATCTAACAATCGTATAACAATAAATAATTCTGTTTTATAGTGTCTGTTTTTGAAAGGTGTCTTTTTTTAAAGGCACCTTTTTTTATTAGTATAGACAGTTTTAACTGTTAGCATAGTGTAAACTATCTATACTAAACATTAGCAATCTTCCGTATAAATATTATCAATTTACTATATATTCCAGTGGTGTTAACCTACATATGAAAGGCTTTCTTTTTCAAAATATTACCCCTAATAAAATTTTGAAGAAGTCAACTGTCTCCAAACTTGTCTTTATGCTTAAAGAAAAAGCACTCAAATTGAGTGCTTTTTCTTATTGAAACATGCTATTTTTCTAGGCGATTTTCATAAAATAAAAGTAAAGAAATGAAAGTGGGTGACAAAATGCCATCAGTTGTGGAAGGTGTTATTATTGAAAATTGTAACGGAACAATTAACCTAGGTGATAAATATAACGTGCAGCCAATTGAAAAAACGAAAGCTTATAATGGATCAGGGTCATCGAATACAGCAATAAAAGTACACACATTTAATGGCGTTAGTACAGCAGATGTAGGGGATAGCGATGTGAATGATCAGGGGATACAGTTTACTTTATAGCACAATATGTAAAATTGCATAAAATGATGAAGTTGCCCTATGATACAATCTAGCTGTGAGCTGTTAATGATTCTTCTGTATTATAGTTGTTAGATTAGAAATATAACATCTTATCGAAAATCATACGTACAAAAAAAGACACTTCAAACGAAGTGTCTTTTGTATTTTAGTGATATCCTTTAGCAGAGTCTTTATGAATTTTATTTTTAAAAATACTGTAGCTCCAAAGCTGATATCCAATAACGATTGGTACCATGATCATTGCAACGAAGAACATAATTTTTAAGTTTAATTGACTACCAGCTGCGTTGTATAACGTTGTACTGTAGGCATCGTTAATACGAGATGGTAACATTCTTGGGAACATACCTGCAAAGCCAGTTGTCATAAACATTGCGATTGTTAGGCAAATGAATGTGAATGCAAGGCCAATTTTATGTTTGTACACCATAATAAGTGCGAGTACACTCATTAGCATTGCAAGTACTGGAAGAATGAATAGTACCGGATATTCCGTAAAGTTTTGGAATAAGTTTGTCCGATTAGCAGTTGCTACATAGAAGATAGCTAAAATGATAGCAGCTGCCATTGAAAACGGTCTTGCGATTTTATAAGCACGATCAGATACTTCACCAGTCGTTTTAATCATGACCCAAAGGGCACCGGATACCACAAATATAGCAGTGAAGAAAAGACCACCTAATATACCGTAATGGTTTAGTAAGCTAAGTAAATTTCCTTCATAGCCATTTTTTCCGATTTGTAGTCCGTAATAAAGATTAGCGAATGTAACACCGAATAAGAAGGCGATTAGGAAACTGCCAATTGCAAATGCCCATTTACAAGTTTTTTGCCAAATTGGTGAATCATCTTTATGCATGAATTCCAGTCCAGCGGCACGAGCAAATAGTGCAAGTAATACTAAGAATAACGGTGTATATAAATAACTAAACATATTAGCATATGTGACTGGGAAGGCAGCAAATGTTGCGCCACCAGCTGTAATTAACCATACTTCATTACCGCCCCAGAACGGGCCAATTGCTTCTTGTAATTGATTTCGTTCTTGTCGGTCTTTCGTAACGAAAGGAAAAATCATTCCGTTACCAAGTGCATACCCGTCAAGAATGAAGTAAACTGTCCAAATCACGCCCCATAAACCGAACCAGATGATTGCAAGCATATCATGAGACATGAGCCACACCTCCCTCAGTAGCAGGTTTTTCTAATGCGGCAGGTCCTTTTTTCGCGAACTTTAGCATTAAGTATACGTCTGCAATTAAAAGTAAAGTGTAGAATAAAATTAAACTAATTAATGAGAACCAAATTTGCGGGACAGATATAGGTGATACAGATTCTGCTGTACGCATTAGTTTATATACTGTCCATGGTTGACGACCTACTTCAGCGACAATCCATCCTGCGTTAATTGCGATATAAGGAAGTAAGACAGACCATATTGTAATTTTTAAATAACGTTTTGAGTTTTCTAGTTTTCCTTTTCGGTTTAAATAGAAGCCATACCAAGTTAATGCCATAAAGAACATACCGAGTGCAACCATTAAGCGGAAGCTATAATACACAAGGTTAACATTTGGACGTTCATCTTTCGGAATATCTTTTAAACCAACAATTTCGCCATCAAATGAATTTGTGTAGAAGAAGCTTCCGAGTTTTGGAATCGTAAGGAATTCAAAGTTCTTCTCATTTTTTACATCAGGAATTTGAACAATTGAGAAGCCTTGTCCTTTTCCAGTTTCCCAAACTGCTTCCATCGCAGCTCCTTTTGCGGGTTGATATTTAGCTGCTGATACACCAGATTGATGTCCCATAAACGGTGTAATTGTTGCGGCGAATAAGCCTAACATTAAACCAAACTTAAATGATTTTTTGAAGAATTCTACTTCATTTTTACGTAATAAGTGATAGGCACTAATTGCCATAACGAAGAAAGCACCTACGATATAACAACCAACTACAGTATGGAAGAACATATTCCAAGCGTATGGATTCGTAACGAGTGCCCAGAAATCATTTAATTCAGCGCGGCCGTTACGTACTACGTAGCCAACAGGGTTTTGCATAAAGCCGTTTGCTGTAATAATCCAAAGTGCGGAAATGTTTGTTCCAAGTGCAACCATCCACATGCAGAAGGCACGGAACTTTGGTGAAATTTTGTCTTTACCGAATAACCATATTCCCATGAAAGTAGATTCTAAGAAGAAGGCAACAAGTGCTTCGATTGCGAGAGGTGATCCGAAAATGTCTCCCATATATTTGGAGTACTCAGACCAGTTTGTTCCAAATTGAAATTCCATCGTAATCCCAGTTATAATCCCCATTACGAAGTTAATTGTAAATAATTTACCCCAGAAATTTGCCATTTTACGGTATGTTGGATTCAATGTGCGGGCGTATTGAGTTTCCATACATGCTACTAAAATGACAAGTCCGATTGTCAAAGGTACAAATAAAAAGTGATAAAAAATAGTAATTGCAAATTGAAAACGACTCAGTAACAGAACGTCGGACATAATAAATATTCACTCCTTTTTTACATTATCTACAATCAGTTTATAGTGAAAATACGTTTAAAGTATGTGAAACTTGTTACAAAGCTGTGTGTATATTTTGAAAGAATTATGTCGATTATCTGAAAATATCTTATTTTTACTATAAAGCGATATCCTTTTTGAGTTTTTCATATTTTGGTACACTATTTATGTAGTGTAAATGAGAGAAAAGAGGGTCCTTTACTATGAAGTCATTAGAAGAGATTTTGCAGTACAATGAGAAATTTGTTGAAGAGAAAAAATATGAAGAGTTTGTAGCGGGGAAATTTCCAAACAAAAAGATGGTAATTATTTCTTGTATGGATACACGACTTGTTGAACTATTACCGAAAGCGATGAATATGCGTAACGGTGATGTGAAAATCATTAAAGTAGCAGGCGCTGTTATTTCACATCCATTTGGAAGTATTATGCGTAGTATTTTAGTCGCTGTATACGAACTTGGTGCTGATGAAGTATGTGTAGTTGGTCACCATGATTGTGGTATGGCAAAAATTCAAGCAAGGAGTACGATTGAGAAAATGAAAGAACGCGGTATAACAGAAGAGAAATTAGATATGCTTCGTTATTCTGGAATCGATTTAGAACAATTCTTGCGCGGTTTCTCTAGTGTGGAAGAAAGTGTAGAACATAGCGTATCGGTACTTCGCAACCACCCATTACTTCCGGAAGAAGTACCTGTTCACGGTCTTGTTATAGATCCTGATACAGGAAAATTAGATTTAGTTGTGAATGGTTACGACAATTAAGAATTTACTTTGTCATCCTTTTTATCTGGGACAGGATCAAATCCTCCCGGGTGGAAAGGGTGACATTTTAATATACGCTTACAAGTAAGCCAAAAGCCTTTGAGTGCACCATGTTTTTGAAACGCCTCTAATCCATAATGAGAACAAGTTGGATAAAAGCGGCATGTTGGTGGTGTCATCGGAGAAATGAACTTTTGATAAAAGCGTATAATCCCAATAAAAATCTGTTTCATAACGGTCTCCTTTTCAGCATACTCTTAAAGTATTATAGCACGACTGTACATAATACTTTACTAATGTACATTTCCGTTATATCATATTGGATATAACGGAATTAAATTAAAAGCGGGAGAGATGTTGTATGCCATCAGTAGAAAGCTTTGAATTAGATCATACGATTGTAAAGGCACCTTATGTAAGACATTGCGGAGTTCACAATGTAGGTAGTGACGGTATTGTAAATAAATTTGATATTCGTTTCTGTCAACCGAATAAACAAGCAATGAAACCAGATGTTATTCATACGTTAGAGCATTTATTAGCATTTAATTTACGTAAATATATTGATCGTTATCCGCATTTTGATATTATCGATATTTCACCGATGGGCTGCCAAACAGGATATTATCTTGTAGTGAGCGGAACGCCGACAGTTCGAGAAATCATTGATTTATTAGAACTAACATTAAAAGATGCGGTTCAAATTACAGAAATTCCGGCTGCAAATGAAACGCAATGTGGTCAAGCGAAGCTTCACGACTTAGAAGGAGCACAACGCTTAATGAACTTCTGGTTAAGCCAAGATAAAGATGAACTTGAGAAAGTTTTTGGATAAAAAGAAAAACTGCCTGTGAAAGGGCAGTTTTTTTATTGTGCTAAGAGCGGCCATACTCTTCTTTTTTATGAAAATATATTAGATACTCCAACATATAAAACAAAGGCAGAACAGAGAAAATAAATAAATGCTTTCGTTTTTTGCTGCTGCTTTATTTCATCGATTCCAAAAAGGATACACATAATACTTAAAAGGATGAACACGTAAGGTAAAAGAATAGTGAAGTTTGCAAAGAAGCTAAATAGGGCGAGAGAAAGAGCGATAGTGGCGATTATAATTCGAATGTTTTTTAACATGGAATCCCCCTTAGTAGAAAGACATAGTTACTGAGAGAAAATAATTATAAATGCTAAATTGGTCAAAATTTCATTCTACATGTAGTGAAAGTAGTTCGATATTAAGAAGAAGAATATAAGACCAGAAACGAAAAAATACGGGATACTCATTGATTTTCGTCCGGATTTTAATTCATTAATTCCTAGAAGAATAAAGGAACAACTGAGAATAAATTGTAAGTATGGAAGAAGTGAAAAATTATCGGTAACATGGACATAAGTGCTTAAAGTGAGTAAGAGAAGCATGAGAAATGCTAAAAAAATCCGTAATATAGTTAGAGTTAGCATTGTATGGCCTCCTTTAGACCATTTACTAGAATATTTCTGTGAAACCAATAAATAAAGCAGCGGCTCCTGCTAGTAGAGCGAGCAGACTACCTCCTGTTTGTCGTTTTAATATTTCCTCTAAACTTATGGTGAGGGCCATACCTCCTAAAAAGATGAACATATAAGGCATTATTTCTCTACTACCAGTAAAAAATCCATAGGTTGCTATACATAAGGCAATAAGTGATAAAGTAATCCGGACTCCTTTTAGCATAAAAGACCTCCTCTATTTTATGTAGGTAATAATGAGAACAATCCAAATGAAGGCACCAGCAATAATACAAATAAGTCCAGTTGCTAATTCCTTTTTCTTTATTTGTTCAAATGCGATGAGAAACATTAAAGCCCCTAATAGAAATTATGAAAGAGGTACAAATTTATTTTGACCTGTATATAATCCAATTGCCGACATAACGATCACAGTGAGTGCTACTATGATGCAGAGTATACGAAGCATATTATGAATCCTCCTTATTCTTTTTTGTATAAGGATTATCTTCTAGTTTATCGACCGAATGTTTATAAGCATAGCCTTTATTAATTGTCATGATGGAGAGTACGAGGATGATTAGGACGATGATAATACCGATAATTAATATTTTGAACATAAAACCCCTCCTTTTCTTTATTTTACATAATTTTGTAATTGATGAAAACAATAGAAATTAAAAGGATGAAAGAAGGGTGTTACATGGATACGAAAAAAACATATTATATATCAATAGGAAACGGTCAAATTTCACAAGTGAAGACGGCGGATACTTATAATTTTGAGATTTCCGCAAATGATGAAGAAATTACGGAATTAAGAGAGCACTTCGATCAAGCATATGTAGAAGATTTAGGGTCATTTGTACGCTCCCACGTTCCATTTGTTGAGTATCATCACGATTCAAATAATGACCGATATGATGAACAACTACAAAAAGCATATAAAATGATTTATGATTTAGGAAATCATGAGACGAAAGAATTAGTCGCGCAAATGGGAATAATCAATGGATTGTAATTGGATAATATTATGCAGAAAAGCGAGAATATGCTACAATTTGTGGTAGGAAAAACTTGTAACCATCAATAGGGGAGTAATGGCATGTACAAATTTAAAGATTATTACCACAACACTGTACAATTATCGTTTGAACGTTATCCATTTTCTCCTGAGCCAAAGCATGTTTGGGTTGTATGCCGGTACGGGGATCAATGGTTATTAACGCATCATTTACGTCGCGGTCTTGAATTTCCAGGTGGTAAAGTAGAACTAGGGGAAACACCGGAAGAAGCGGCAGTTCGAGAGGTTCATGAAGAAACCGGCGGCATAGTTTCTGATTTAACTTACTTAGGACAATACAAAGTATCTGGAAAAGACAAAATAATCATTAAAAACATTTATTTTGCAACAATTAGTGCGGTAGAAGAACATACGCATTACGAAGAAACGAAAGGGTCTGTTTTATTAAAAGACATTCCTGACAACATTAAAACGAATAGAAAATTTAGCTTTATAATGCGCGATGACGTATTAGCGCGTACGATGAAACATATAGAAGAAATCGGCTGTTTTACGAAGTAAAGTAGCCGGTTTCTTTTTTTGTATGTAAGAATAAATGTAAATATATCTTTATATTATTTTGGGTATATTATACAATTTTGTAAAGATATATTTACATTTTAGGAGGGGAAAGATGGATAAAAGAAACGACTGTTACTGTTTCGATGGTTAAATTAAACTTTTCTTTATTTTTTATAATAATTGCTTTGTCGTTTGGAATTGGTTATTTGCATATATTTCTTTCAGGTGGGGGCGGATTAAAGTTTCACTTTATCTCCACCTCTAAAAACGAAAGCACCTCCAACAAATCATCTACGATACGTGAATGCTTAAAATTCCCCCAAAACGAATCTTTTTTCCAAACACCAAGAATCCCTACTTGTTCAGAACCAAGCACATCGTTTTCTGGATGATCTCCAACATAAAGACATTCTTCTGCCTTCACATCTAGTCTTTGCAAAGCACGTTCGAAAATTTCAGGATGAGGTTTTTTAATTCCTTCAGCTTCCGAAACGAGAATGGCGTTTGTATACGTATGTATATGTAGTGCTCGAAGGTTGCTCATCTGAAATTCAGTAAAACCATTTGTAATAATACCAATTTTAATGTTTCGCTGTTTTAACTGTTGAAGTAGTTCATGCGTGTTTTTGAAAGGAATACAATGATGTTGGAAGTTTGTAATATAGTCGTGTAGTAGTTGCTCTTGCGTTAAAGTAGTAATGTTGTATTCGGAAAGGAGAGTAGCATATACTTTATCCTTCCACGTATAGCCATTATTATCGAGTTCAAGAAATCGAGAACAATACTCTGATTTCTCTATGCTCTTCAAATGTGAGGCGAAGCGATTATATTGCTCACCAATAAATTGTTCTAAAGATTGGCGCCGATCTAATAGTGTTCCATCTAAGTCGAATAAGATTGCACGAATCATGGGAAGCCTCCTTGCAGTTTTTATAATTAATTATCGCATATTCGCAAAAAAATGATTATGATATTTTGTAGAATGGAATAATGGAGGATTGTATGAAGAAACTGTATGGCAAGTTAGTATGTTGTATTATAGCAAGCAGTTTAGTTGCAGGATGCGAGAGTGCTATCGAGGTTACGAAAGAAAAAGAAATTTGTAAAACAGAAGAAGAGTGCACGCAAATAGGAGATAAAACATTACAAAAAGTATATAAAAAGATAGAGGGACTTTCAGAACTTGAAAAAGTAGAGGATTATGACATAGAAGAGTATGAAAGTATGAATATGAAAGAGGCGGAACAGAAAAAAGAAGAGGATGACAATTACTTCTTTTTAGCTTCTTATTATATCGATGATGATGAAATTGTAGATCCTTATTTTGAGAAATTGGATCGTAAGAGATTGAATAAAGTTTTTGCAGATGACGAAGTAGCAAAAGATGATTTGTTAAGCCAGCGACAAGATAGAGAGTATCATGAAACGTTATGGGACATGTATCGCACTCTCATTCCAGTGAAATATCGTGAGAATATAACGGGGGTGGATTTAATAACGGATGGTTATGACGGCGTTGTTGCCCATGTCATGCCAAGTATGGATGACCCGAGAGATTGGTTGCTTAGTTTAGACGTGCTCGATTCTGGGGTGAATATAGATGAAGTGATGAAAACATTAATTCATGAAACGGCTCACGTATTAACGATTGGGCATAAACAAGTACCAGTGGATAGGAAATATTTAGAGGCGTTTGATGAAGAGAAAGACATTTCATCATATCGAAATAAATGTAACACGGTGTTCTTGAAAAATGGATGTGCGAGAAAAACTTCGTATATTAACCAATTTTATAATGAATTTTGGAAACCAATTGAGCAAGAGTGGACAGAAAAGAAAGTAGAAGAAAGTGAAGAGGCACAAATTGAATTTTATAAAGAAAAGCATGATGATTTTGTATCGCTGTATGGAACAACAAATGTAACGGAGGATATCGCAGATACATTTACAGCGTTCATTTTACAAGATTCAAAAAAGGTGAAAGAAGGAACAGAGTTAAAATATAAAAAAATTGCTTTCTTCTATCAGTTCCCTGAGCTTGTAAAAATGAGAGCGGAAGTGCTGTCGGGATTATATGATGTTTCAAAAACGATAGAACAACAAAGTGGAGACTAATGTGAGTTATGCTTTCGATATAGTTTCGTTAAAGAAAAGCGTGAAGAATTTTTAATTCTTTGCGTTTTTTTATGTTGATAAAATTGAAAATTCTGTATTTTATTAAAAAGAAGAAGGAACTTGCGGTATAAAATAGAATTAGTATAAAAATGTCACAATTTAGACACAATTATAATGCGCGTGTTGTAGGGACTATAAGTTTACTCTCGAGGAGGTAATGAAACGTATGAAAACGATTCTTGCTGTTGCTGGTCTCATTTGGGTAATGTCTCACGGTTTTCCGATTTTTGAAGGGGAGCAAATTCGTAGTGCTTTGAATGAAAAGTTTAATGATTATCATGTGATAGATCGAAAAGATAATGTCGTTACAGTACGTGTGAAAGACTGTTTCCATACAGTTACGGTTGCGGATGGAAACATTACAAATGAAACGAAAATGTGTGATAAAAGGTAAAAGAAAGAAGCTGACTATAGCGCACTGTTTTGAGTCAGCTTCTTTTTCTTTTTCCAATTAGAATTTTTTCAAATACCTCAACAAATACATACATAAGAGTTGCAAGAACACATGTGAGTAGTACGCTAAGTAAGACGAGTGTGAAGTTAAAGACTTGGAATCCGTAGCTAATTAAGTAGCCAAGTCCTTGTTTGGAAACGAGAAGTTCTCCGAAAATAACACCGACCCAGGATAAACCAACATTTACTTTTAACGTTGAGATAATTGCTGGAAAGGATGCAGGGAGAACGACTTGCTTATAACATTGCCATTTATTTGCGCCAAATGTGTCCATCACTTTTATATAGTTAGAATCGACTTCTTGAAATGCACTGTAAATAACGAGAATGGTAATGATGATGGAAATGATTACTCCCATTGCGATAGAAGATGAAATGTTTGGACCGAAAATAACGATGATGATTGGACCGAGTGCAACTTTTGGCATTGCATTTAGAACGACGAGGTAAGGATCAAGTACGCGGGCTAGAAGTGGCATCCACCAAAGAAACGTGGCAATAATAGCACCGAGTACGGTTCCGAGAATGAAGCCTACTCCTGTTTCCAGCAATGTCGTCCATATGTGGGCCCAAAGTGAACCGTCGATCCATTTCGTTAAGAAGAGGTCCCAAATACTCGAAGGAGAACTAAAGAGTAAAGGATCGATCCATTCTTTTTTGCTAGCTATTTCCCATAGTGCAAAGAAAAGAATAAGTAGTAAAAGCTGTAATGAGCGAGCAATCCAAGCACGCCTGCGTTCTTTCTTTCGAAATTGTTCATGTAGTTGTTTTATATTATCCAAGTCGTTCCAGCTCCTTCCATATATCTTGAAAGAGGGCTGGGAAATCGTAGTGATGGCGTGTTTCTAACGGTGATAAAGAACGGATACTTTCCGGGACGATAAAGGTTTTTGCGATTTTTCCAGGATTCGCTTGAAGTAAATAAATACGATCACTCATCGCAATCGCCTCTTCAATATCGTGAGTAACAAGTAGTGATGTTTTCTTATATTTATTTAGTAAGTTGAAAACGAGTTCTTCTAGTTTTAATTTCGTTTGATAATCGAGTGCGGAGAATGGTTCATCTAGTAATAAAATTTTCGGATCAGTTGCTAACGTTCGAACGAGAGCAGCACGTTGACGCATACCGCCGGATAGTTCACGAGGATATTGTCCTTCTACCCCATGTAGACCGACTTGTTTTAAAAGATTTAAAGTATGTTCTTTCATCTGTTCATCATAAATCTTTCGAATATGAAGTCCAAGCATAATATTTTCTTCAATCGTTTTCCACGGGAATAAGTAATCTTGCTGCAACATATATCCCATAGATGAAGTTTTCGTTGTAATTGGTTCACCATCTAAAAAGACGATACCATCAATTGGATCAAGTAGTCCAGCAATGATTGAGAGGAGCGTTGTTTTACCGCAACCACTTGGGCCGAGTATAGAAATAAATTCGCCTTCTTCCACTTGTAAGCTCATATCTTCGAGAATAAGTTTGGCATTCTCTTTTGCGAAAAAACAGTGAGAAACGTTACGTATTTGTAAAAAACTCATACACTTCGCCTCTATTTCTTAATAACGCTTTCGGCAATTTTTGTATTGACGAGCGCTTCATGTGGGACTTCTTTTTGTAATTCACCAGCGTCTTTCATAATCGTTTGGAGCTGTTTCCATTCTTCCGCATCTAGTAGTGGATTTGTCGCATAAGAATGTTGTTTTTTATACCGTTCAATTACTTTTACTGTAATGTCTTTCGAAGTGTCTTTAAATAGCGGAGAAACAGCATCAGCAATCTCTTCTGGACTATGTGTATCAACCCATTGCTGTGCTTTATAGAGCGCACGTGTGAACTTTTCAGCAGCAGCTTTATCTTTCTTTAAGAAACTTTCTTTTGCCATGAACGTTGTATAAGGAACAGTACCAGATTCATTTCCGAATGAAGCGACGATATAACCTTTACCTTCTTTTTCGAATATGCTTGCAGTCGGTTCAAAGAGCTGCACAAACTCTCCTGTACCAGATGCAAAGGCATTTGCAATATTAGCAAATTCGATATTTTGAATTAAGTTCGTATCTTTCCGAGGATCAATGCCATTTTTCTTTAAAACGTATTCCCCAACCATTTGCGGCATGCCGCCTTTACGCTGTCCTAAAAATGTAACACCTTTTACGTCATTCCAATTAAAAGAGTCTAGTTTTTTACGTGAAACTAAAAATGTCCCATCTGTTTGTGTAAGCTGTGCAAAGTTAATGACAGGGTCTTTCGCTCCTTGTTGATGAACGTAAATAGACGTTTCAGAACCGACGAGAGCAATATCAATTCCGCCAGATAATAGGGCGGTCATCGTTTTATCGCCACCAGCTGTTGTTTGTAGGTCAATATTTAGTCCTTCATCTTTAAAAAATCCTTTTTCAATCCCGACATATAATGGGGCATAGAAGAGAGAATGGGTAACTTCGCCAACGCGAATGTTTTGAGTTTGTTCTTTCGTACTTTCTTTTTTACTACTACAAGCAGCAAAAGTAAAAACAGCTAGTAACATGATGCAAAAAATCGCGATTAATTTTTTCACTATATAACACCTCCTAGAAGTCACTCTACAAGCATGATATGTAGGTAAGTGCCCATATGTGAGTGTAGATAGCAGGAATTTTTTGGGTGGTAAAGAAGTACAAATATAAGGGGTGATAAAATGGAGTACGAATACGATGATAGCGTACATTTACATCTTGATTATTTCGGGACAGAATGTGATATGGAATCGATCGCTTATAAGAGGAAGAATGAAGACGTATGGGATGTGTATTTTAATTTTGGAGTATACGGTATTCAGAAAGACGATGTAGAGTTAGGTAGGTTTATGGACGAATATGCCGGTTATTACGTTTTTTCTGTACATGCTCGCGATCTTAGTTGGGAATTTGGAAGTGCCCAGTTTGAAGAGTGGGTTTTGAAAAATCGGATAGTAGAAAAAACGCTACAAAAATAGGAGGAATTTTGTGATTGGATTTCTCATCTTATTATTTATTTTTGTGGCCGGATTTTTTATTATGCAAATGCTTATTTACCGATTTGCAAAGAAAAACATCCATAAATATACAAAAATAAAATGGTTTCATATGTGGCTACATATGAATATGAAAAAAGGACCGAGATTAGATTTTTTTGATTTTGTAGTTATAGTGCTCGTATGTATCGTATGGAAAATATGGCTGCTTCCTTTTATATAATACACATACTAATCATTTTCTCTTTTCGTTATAGTAATAGTTGTAAAAAACTTGCATTTATACGTAAAACAGTGAGTGGTGTTGTGAAAGATATTTTGACAAATACAGACACACATACATACGGAATTAAAGTGTGATTACAGAATGGACAAATTGGCCGTGTGTAAAGTGTGGGGGAATAAGAAAGAGGTCGTCCAACGGTGGACGACCTCTTTCTTATTATGCTTGATTAGTGCGGAAGAATGGAAGCTTCTGCACAATGTGAATTAATCCGTATGCAAGAATTAAGCACATAAGAGGATTAATGAAAAATCCATAGCGATTAATTGCTAAGAATAAGTTTGAGAAGATAATGTAAATAATTGAACTTGCTACTAGCATCATAACGCGTTTATGTTTAAATGAATTTAGCATGAAGCAGAAGCTGCTCAAGAATGTACCGATGATAAACACTCTATGACATAGTTGCATAAAGTTGTGAATACGATATTGGTCTACAGCAGGAGCTGTTTTGAATAATTCAATTGTTTTACCGACAGTGAACCAAGAGAACCAATAAGTGAAGTCCGTCTTAAATCCGTTCTTAATTAATTCTTTTGCGTATGCACCTTTGTCATCTAAGCCTTTAGCTCTCATTTCATTTACTATATTTTCATATCCAATTTTATTAAATGGATCTGCACCGGCAATTAGTGGATCTGCACCTTGGGTTGAGAATAAAATAAATTGGTTGAGTGCTAAGTAGTTACGAACAACCCATGCGCCAATAATAAAGAAAGGTCCGATAAACCATAACAATCCGATTCGAATGGATTCTTTAAATCCATATGTAAATAACACAACAAGAACAGGAATAAGCATCATTGGAGCTGGATTTGGACGGAACATAAGTAAAATTGAAACGACAATTCCAAACCATATATGGAATTTCACTTTATTGTATTTCCATGCGAGAACAAATACATATACACATAACGCCAATAAGAATATGGATGGAACTTCTGTTAGCAATGTACGGAAGTATGTATAGTTACTTGGATAAATAGCATATAAAATACTTGCAACAATTCCATAAATGTTTTTTTCGAACAATTCTTTTCCTATTAAGAATACTAATAGCACTGTGCAAAGGTTCATGATCATGTTAATAACAGTTGCTACGTAATAGTAAGGAATTGATGTAATATCAGAAATAATCATAGCGCCAGCTAATAGTAATGGCTGACCTGGTGTAATATATGCATTTTTCCCTGGAACTTCACTAGGTTCTAAATACACATAACCAAATACACCATGTTTTAATAGTTGTTCAGCTGTTAACGAATAGTTAAAGGCATCATTTGCACCATATGTTACTTTGACTAACTCTCCATCTAATCCTGGCTGTTTTACTAAACAAAAAACGTGCAACAGGAAAGAAAGCGCCAAAATTGCATATACCGCTTTAGGCAAACTCTTAAACTTAGTAAGCAAAAATGAGCAACTCCTTTTTTATTAATTCTTTCGTATTTTTATGTGAAATCTTTAATAGTATTAAGGATTTCCAAAACATAGTTATTATATCATAAAGTGGAGTGCTGAAATTAAGCTTTTCAAGAATGAGTAATTTGTATACCATGATTTAACGGTTGATTAAGGGAATATTAAGACAAAACATTTATGATAGAAGCAAGTATGCAGACGAAATATGTAATATATGTTATTTTAATAGAAATAGTTCTTTCGATGCGGGGGAAATTAAGACATAGAAACGAGGGAATGAATTGAAGTATGGTTCTACACTTTTTCATCTTCCAAAAAGAAATATATTAATTTCTAGCATTATAAGTAGTATGGTGACTTTATTAGTAATAACTATGCTGTTTATGATTTTAAAGGTTTTTAATTTAGACATGATGAAAGATCATTTAAATCAAAAGCTTGTTTTAAGTGTTATGATGATTTTCATATGGGGCATAACGTTTTATATTACGCATTTCAATAAAAAAGAGATGTCTATACTTAGAGCATCCCTGCGAGTGCATTTTATATTACTTTTATTAGCTCATACAGTAGCGTTATTTTATATTGTCATGCAAGTTAATATGAGTTTCATAGAGGCAATGAATTGGATTTACTTTTATAATATGCAGTTTATATTAAGTTTGGTAGTAATTTATGCAATATATATTCTTGTATATAATTTAATAGGTAAGGTTTTTCTAAGTATGGTTTTAACGAGCTGTACGTTAGTCATTTTATGTATTGTGAATTATTTGAAGCTTATTTTCAGAGGTGATCCGTTATATCCTTCTGATTTCACACAAATTACTCATATGCAATCTGTTATACCGATGGTGATGGACTATTTTAGCTGGAGTTATATTTTTATCATTATCGTAAGTATCGTAGCTTGTATTGTAGCAGGGATATATATGAGAAGGTATATTCAAAATGTAAAGATTCATCTAGGAATAAGAGCCTTATTAGTAGTAGGATCTATTTTTGTTCTATATGCGTACGGTAATTTTGCGAATACATTTATGAATAAAGTATTTCAAAAATCAGGTGTAGATTTTGTTTTGTGGAATCAAAATGAGAACTATGCTTCAAATGGTTTTGTACTGGGGTTTATTAGCAATTTAGATACAACAGTTATGGAAAAACCAAAAAATTATTCTAAAGAAAATATGCTTCAAATAGCAAACGATATAAAAAAACAATATAGTGGAAATATAGGGAATCAAAAGAAAAAAGAGAAACCGAATATTATTTTTGTAATGAGTGAATCGTTTTGGGATCCGACGAAAGTAACAAACCTTTCTTTTAGTGAAGATCCTGTACCAAATTTGCATCATTATATAGAAAACTTTCCTGGGGGACAAACTATTTCTCCTACATTTGGGGGAAATACAGCGAACGTTGAATTTGAAGCATTAACAAGTTATTCAATGAGTTTGTTAAAGCCAGGTTCTATACCATATCAGCAGGTTATTACAAATAAGAAAGAAATTCCATCAATCCCTACGGCGTTGAAAAAAGAAGGGTATTACACAAGTGCAATTCATTCATTTGGTCGCACATTCTTTAAACGTGATGATGTATATAAGGTGTTAGGATTTGATAAATTTAATGCAGATGACACGATGGAAAATGTGGATATTGATGGAGATTATATTAGTGATTTAGCGATGAGTAAAGAGATAATTGCTGAGTTAGAGAAACAAAAACAACCTACATTTATTCATGCAGTTACGATGCAAAATCATTTTCCATTTACAGAGGACCGATTTGGTGAAAACCTAATAGAAATTAGCGGGCTAGAAAATGAAGAATCAAAAGGAGAATTAGAGACGTATACAGAAGGATTAAGACGTTCAGATGAGGCACTTCAATATTTAATAGAGCAACTAGATAATTTAGATAGACCTACATTATTAGTATTCTTTGGAGATCATCTTCCATCATTAGGAACAAATAAATCTTTTTATAAAGAAAACGGGTATATAACGAATGAAAAAACACCGAGTGAACGTTTAGCGATGGCGCAAACGCCGCTATTAATGTATGCAAACTTTGATATGCCAAATGATAATTTAGGTTTAGTAAGCCCAATTCATTTTTCTAATCTTATTTTTGATTATGCAGGATTAAATAAATCCTTATTTTATCAATTTTTATCGGAACTTTACAAGGAAATACCAGTGCTTAGAGATGAATTAAAAGTTGATAAAAATGGAGAAGTAATCAATGATTTAACAAAGAAACAAAAAGAAATGTTAGAGCAATATAAAATGCTCCAATATGATTTACTCGTTGGAAATCAATATAGTACAGATATCCTCTTTAAATAAAAGAAACAAAAAGAACTTGTATAACGATACAAGTTCTTTTTTCATAGTATTTAACGGGGTAACCAGACAAGCTGGGTTTAGGGAGTATTACCTGTACATTTAGTATATATGAAAATGTAATCGTTTTATTTGTGTATTTGTGAGAAATACGTGAATTTTATGTTTTGTGAAAAAATCGATTATATTAACTTTCGTTCTTGTATTGCAGTTGTTATGTATGTAAAAATTTTATCAGTTCTTTATTTAATTCATCCGCTTGATCGATTGGTGAACCATGACCACTATTTGTAAGAGCATGTAACTGAGAATTTTTAATTCGTTGTTGCGTAAGCTCAGCACTTTTGTAAGGAATTAGTTGGTCGTGAACGCCGTGGAAGATTTTTGTTGGGACGTTAATTTTATTTAAATCTTTCGTTACATCTTCATTTGCAGCTGCTTGTAAAATTTTGATAAGGGCATAAGAAGCGGACTGCATACCGAGATAAGAAAACCATTCAAGGGTTGCAGCCCCTAAGTTTCTATTGAAAAAGGATAAAGATACGTCATTTAAAAATTTTGGTAAATTAGCATACATTTGATTAATGAGAGCATCTGCTTGTTCTTTCGGTACACCGTAAGGGGACTCTTGATTTTTAACGAAAGAGGGGGAGACAGCGTCAATTAATGCGAGCTTAGAAATGCGGCGCCCATTATAGCGAGACATATAGCGAATAGAAAGAGCACCACCAACTGAGAAACCGACTAATGTAGCGTTCTCTACTTGAAGTGCTTCCAGAACAATTGCGATATCATCGGCTAATCGATCATACGTGTAACCAGTCCATGGCTTATCAGATTGCCCATTCCCTCGTATATCCATGGCGATACAGCGAAAGCCATGCTCTGGTAAAACATTGAGTTGATATTGATACATTTGATGATTTAAAGGCCATCCGTGAACGAAGAAAACAGTCTTACTACCTGGACCAGGATTAACGTCTTGCACAAAAATATGCACATCTTTCTCGACAGTAACAAACATAAATGTCCCCCTATTCTATGAATATGTTCTATCCCAAAAGCGTTGTTTTGTTATAGCTTTAATAAATTCATTTGCTAGTCGCGTAGGGTCTTATTCTATTAAAAACCAGGTTTTCCTTCGATATTTAAAGATTGAATAATAGAAGAGCAGTTTTGGAAGGAGCCAATCGGCTTAAAGCGATTATATGATTCTACGACAAATGAACTTGCTTTGTTAAGAGAATGATCCTCCATCTTTCCGCTGATAAGAAGTAATCCATCATAAAGGAGTGGTGAGCCTGTTAAGAAAGTATCATTTCCCTGCACTATGCCTAATCGTTCGGAAACGATCACTGGCAGTTAAAGAGTTTTCATCTCCTTTCCTTCATTTTCACGCATGAAAGATTGGAGTTGTTCGGTCTTTTTATTTTTTTGCCATCCATAAAAAACACCTCCCATAATATACGTATTATTGTTTACATTTTTTATGCTTGTATATAGCATGAAGGTATTGCATCGTTGGGATGATTTTCCTCAAATGTTCGATTTATCTTTGTTTGTCTATGAAAATCATTTATTATAATAAATGGTATTCTTTGAGATGTTATTTTGAAGGGGTGTTGAAGTGAAAGAAAGTTTTCTATCATATAAAGAAGAAGAAAGGAATGCAAAAATCCTTTTATGGGTGTTATATGTCATTGTTATTGCATATCAAATTTTTTATCCAATCGTATTAGAAGATAAATCAATAATGGATAAGGGATACAACATAATATGGCAAGTTATTTGCGGAGTAGCAATACTGTGCGTGAATATATATTTACTGAAAAAAGAAAAGGCAAACCTTGTTAAATATGCATGGATATATGCATACATAGGGATAGAAATAGCTAATATAATTTCGTATATTTTTTATAATAAGGCGGCGTTTGATGCGACAAATATAATAGAAATTATTCTCATTTTCTTTGTACCCATATTTTTAAATAAAAAATTTTATGTGTTTTTGCTTTCCTCTATTGTAGGAAAATATTTAATTTATTTATTTGTATTAAAGGAAATAAAAGCATTTATGTTCCTTATTATGTGTACACTTATGTTAATAGCTGCATATATCATTTTAAATCGATTTTTACAATATCTTTCAGCTGTAAAGGAAAGTATTGCGATTGCTAGTGAATCACAAAAATTAGCAGTAATCGGAAAAATGGCAGCGACTGTTGGACATGAAATTAAAAATCCACTGGCTTCATTAAAAGGATTTACGCAATTACAACGAGAGAAGCATGAAGAGGATCCTATTTATAAACGTATGATTTTTGAAATAGAAAATATGAATAATATGATAAGCGAGTTGATGGAAGTTGCTACATGCAAACCTTCTATTTATAAGAAACATGATGTAGGAAAAATTGTATTACAAGTAATAACAAGTCTTCGCGGAAAAATGAATGAATTAAACGTGCAGTTTATTTCTAATGTGGAAGAAAAAACAATAGAAGTTGAATGTGATGAACGAAAAATAAGAGGAGTCTTTTTATATACGATAAAAAATGCTTTAGAGGCAATGGAACAAGGTGGCATATTACATTTGCAATTAGAGAATAAAGGGAAAGAATATGTAATGATCAGCGTAATCGATAATGGTCATGGTATTAAGCAAGAAAACTTAACCCGTGTTACAGAGGCCTTTTATACAACGAAACAAGATAAAATTGGTCTGGGACTTACGGTAGCGAATCGAATTGTCGCCGAGCACCTTGGTGAGCTGCATATTTCAAGTGAAAGAGATACTGGAACGAGAATAGACATCATTCTCCCAAGGAAGTGTGGAAATACTGAAATCCAAGTGGAAGAAAAGCTAGGAGTTACCATATGAATAAAGGCTATATATTTAAAAATGAAGAAATAAAGGCGTTGAAAGTATTTTTAAGTTTATTTTTTATTATATTTTTTGTGTATGATCTTGCCTATGAATTTATCGTACCTTTAATCGCGGGAGAGCAAGAAGGCGTAGGAAAGTTTGAAGATGGTTTAGGTTTATGGCTTTACTTTTTGACGGTAGTATTGTTTTGCATTGGAATATACTTTATGAAATGGAAGAATGTTTTTGTGGTAAAGTATATTATTCTAATTGGCTATAATGTATTAGATTGTATCCATAACATTATGATTTATTATGGTAGCGATGCGGAATTTGACGGTGGAAATATAGTAGAAGTATTTTTTATTTTGTTCGCACCAATCTTTGTGAACAAAAGATATTTCTGGTTAGTTCCAGCGATACTTGTCGGGAAGTACGCTCTTACAGGAATCATTATTCAATCTTCTCTCGTTTTAATCCCAATGGCATTATATAGTGTATTTACTATCATATGTTGGATTATATTTTTGAGGGTTCAGTCTTACGTTCGTACGCTTGAGATGATGGACAAAGAAATAAAACATACAGAAAAACTAGCAGCTGTTGGAAAAATGGCAACGGTTATTGGTTATAAGATTAGAAGACCTTTAGCAAACTTAAAAAAACTTGTGAATAAACAGGCAGACAAGCATCCAGAGGATAAAATTTATAGTGATATTATGAAACAAGAAGTAGATCGGATTCATATAATTGCTACAGAACTTAGTGGATTTGAGAAATCTAACTCACTAGAATCAGAAACTCATAACATACAAGAAATTATCTCTTATGTTATTCGAGTTATGGAAAAGCCTGCTTTAAAACAAGGAGTCCACATACAAGGTATTTACAGTAAAGACTTACCGTCCATTACATGTGATGAAAAACGATTAAAACAGGTCTTTTTTAATTTAATCAAAAATGCAATTGAAGCAATGTCAGTTGGGGGAACAATTACGATTAAAGTTACTGTAAAAGATGGAATCATCGTTCAAGTGAAAGATGAGGGATGTGGTATTCCGAAAGATAAAATTCCAAAGTTAAATGAAGCCTTTTATACAACGAAAGAAACAGGAACTGGTCTAGGTTTAGTAGTTACAGAAAAAATTATTAAAGACCACAATGGTAAAATGAGTTTTGAAAGTGAAGTTGGGGTTGGAACAACGGTTGAGGTTATGTTACCACTGCATTAAATAGAAAAAACATCACTTATTTGGAAGTAATGTTTTTGTGTTCTTCTTAGGTAGACGTTCTAAAAAAGAGGACTATAACGAAAAATAATATATTGATAGTGTAAAAAGAAAATAATGGATGTTTTACTATGAAAAATATATAATGGCTTTGTCTGTTATTTGTTGTAGTTCATTTATATTTCTATTTGTTGACCCGAATCTCGGGTCTTTTTTTATGAAATGAATTGCTATATGTCAGTGATTAGAAAAATAGAATATATATTCATGCTGTAATACTGGTAGCACCAGTAAACTCGGTGCTACCAGTAGGTTCGTTTTCCGGCACAACGAAAGCATTTACGTTGGTACAGGTGGTGCTTTCACATTTCTCTATTTTTCTGTGGTCGATTGTATTGTGTATATAAATTTAAAAAATGATAGCGTTAGAGCCACCATTTCTCCTGCGGAAGCAAAATAACATCCACATCAAAATTTTCTTTAAACCAATCATACATCAATGTCTCTTTCACTAAATATTCAGAGGCAGAGTGTGACACACCAATTAGAGACATATTCGTTTCTTTTACATACTCCATAATGAGCGAGTATTTATGTCGGCCGTAATCATTGTCGATATGGCAATGGATTTCTCCTGTAATATATGCTTCAGCACCTTTTTCTTCTGCTTCCTTCATTAAAGATACAACATCGCCACATCCAGCGATAATTGCGATTTTTTTGATAGAATCATGTCGTTTACCTTCGAAGTCTGTGTAAGGAATCTGGAAGAGTTTTTTTAGATGTTTTTGGAGTGCTTCTGTTGATGTTTCATCTATTTCACAAATAAGGCCAATTGGTTCTTGTTCTGGACCTCCATATGCAAAGTCGTCCACTACAGTAGCGTTTAATGCTTTTGCAATTGAAATACTCGTTCCATGCGTTTGATGAAAATCCATTGGTACGTGACATGTATATATAGAAAGTTGTTTTTCTTTTATTCCTTGCAAATATTTTTCAGGAATTGGTATGAAACCGCGACCTGATCTTCCAAGCGGATCACCACACTCCATTACAAGGGGATGGTGCATAAAGAGTAAATCACCAGGTGTGGATTGTGAAATGAATGTTTCAAGAACGTCATCTGTAGGGAATACAGCTAAAAATACTTTGTTTACATTTTCAGATCCGTGCATCATAAGGCCGTTAAATAAATCTACAAAATTTGCGTCGAAAAATTGTTGCCAAGGAAATTTGATAGGATCATATACGGCTGGGATAAATCGACTAAAGGCACTATCTTTTCCGTATTTTTCAATTTGGAATAAGTGATTGAGTGATTGCTCTATTTTTTTTAAGGCTGGCATGTTTGATAATCCTCCTTAAGATGATTCTTGCTTTATGAGTTGTTTGTATTCTTCGTAGTAAAATAAGAAGCGGATAGGTAACAAATAAAACCTAGAATCCAGCCGATAGAATGAGAATAGGGAAGTACATGCTGTAACAGTATTCCGCTAGAAATGAAGAAACTACCCAATAGACCCTAATAACATAGGATATCGTTGTAGTTTGAACACGGATAGTAAACCTCCTTTCTTCTGCATGAACTATTCATAAAAGCTCGATTGCTGAAACTTTATCACATACATTGTATATTAGTCTTAATTTTCTGTATATAACTTTTAAGAAAAATGGTGATACAATATATGAATGATAAGAGAAGAGAGGATGAAGATTAACGTATGTACGTTACTGTAACAGAAGCAGCATATAAAAAGATTATGGATACGATTCCAAGTGAAGCGAAATATATAAAGTTATTTTACGATAATGAAGGTTGCGGTTGTGTTATGAGCGGAATTATCGATTTAGTAGCTGTAGCAGAGAAAGATGAGCGCGATGTGGATATTGAATCAAGCACAATGAACTTTATCGCTGATCGTACAAAGCTTGTATTTATGGATGATAAGTTAACTGTTGATTGGCATGAAGGTGGAGGAACTTTTCAGTTAAAGAGCCCAAGCCAGTTTTATAATCCAAATATGAAGTTACACGTTCGAATATAGTAAAGGAAAGGTGATTCCAAAATGTATTTTGGAATCACCTTTTTTATTTTATAAGTCGCTATTATTGTTGATTTTTTTCGATAAGTCGATATATTTGGGAAATCGCCGATATAAATGGAATTGCGCTGATATATTCAGAAAATCGCCGATATAATTTCATTTACCAAAACGTTTCATATAATAAAAAGATTTTTTCACATAATGAAATGTACATATGATTGAATTTTCTGTATAATCTTCTTTGCGGAGGGGATACGCATGAGAAGATGGGGAATTGAGTTGTTAATTTTGAGTGTTGTTATTATTTGGGGGATTAACTATACAATTGCGAAGTATGGACTTTTAGAATTTACAGCAATTGAGTTTACTGCACTTCGCATGATGGCGGCGGCACCGCTTCTGTTACTCCTTACCTTTTTTATTGAGAAGTCGGTTTATATGGAGCGAAAGGATATACCTAGATTAATTATCGTTAGCATTGTAGGTATTGTACTGTATCAAACGTTATTTATGGAAACTGTCAAATATACATCCGCTACAAATGCCTCTTTACTCATTTCTATTTCACCTATTTTTACAACTGCATTTGCGATTTTCTTGAAACAAGAAAAGTTTTCTTCTCGAAAGTTAATCGGTTCTATGACTGCCTTTGTTGGTGCGGCATTAGTTTTAGTAGCAGGACATTCGCTTACTAGTTCTTTTTATGGCAATGGAATTGGACTTATTACATCAATATGCTGGGGACTTTATCCTGTTTTAGCAGCACCATTAATTAAAAAATATTCAGCATTACGTGTTACAGCATGGTCTGCATTAGTCGGTGCGATTCCGCTATTATTGTTAAGTGGTCCACATGTGTTTGTCATGCCATTTCACATTACTCACGAAATGACACTATTTGCTTTACTATATTCTATTTTCTTTGTAACAGTATTTGGTCTAGTAATGTGGTATGTTGGTGTTCAAAAAATTGGGGCGTCACATACGATGGTATATATGTATATAACGCCGCTTGTAGCGGTTCTATTTGCAGCTGTCTGGGCAAATGAATATGTATCGTTTCAACAAATCATCGGTGGAATTATCATTTTTGTTGGTCTATGGTTTGTGAAATCGGAGAAAGTAAAAGTTCATTCTATTGCAGGGGAACCTATATCAAAATAGGAAAACAGATCACCTATGATCTGCTTTCCTATTTTTTTATTTTTGGTAAGAAGATGAGAAATAAGATAGCAGTAATAAGTGGAATTAAGTTTAAAAATGGAATACGGAAGAGTGTAATAAGAATAATACCTGGAAGAAGAACACCGAGGACAGCGTAAAAAATGCTATGGTTTTTCGTGTACCAATACAATGAAAGTCCAATAAGTGCAGGGATAATGATGTGAATGAGAGCCATTAAAAAATAAATCATTAGACGCCCCCTTTATTTGTGTGCTTATTACATCATATCCGTATGTTCATAGATTGATATCATTTTTTTCATAAATGGACGAAAAAAGTTTGAAAAACCGTCACAAAATATGAGGATATGATGTTTGAAATCTTGTATAATATTATTTCCTAAAAATATTTAAACAACATAAACATACTGTTTATGTTGTTTTTAATTTGAGTGAAATAGATGTAAGGAATATGAATTTGAAAGAAATTTTTTGTTGGATAGATAAGAACGAATGAAGAGAGGTACAGCATGATTAGTATGTCACTAAGATCATTTAAAATCCAATCGTATTATATACTAGGTATTTTGTTACTAGGATGGATGTTAACACCGTTTTCAGCACACTTTTTAGGTGCTGGAATTGGGCTTATTGTAAGTATGTATTGCGTTTGGCTTTTAGGGAGAAGAATTGAGAAGCTTGGAGATAGTATTGTAAAGAAGACGAAAGCACCGACACTCGGTATGTTTAACCGTTTTGCAGCTGCCATTTTGGGTGCTATTATTATGTACGAAATTGAGCACCACATGGTTATGTGGGCATTTGCAGTAGGGATTATGGGTGGTTATTTCTTAATCGTTGTTAATTTAGGATACTATAGCATGAAAGATGAGAAAGAACTAACAAAGAGCTAAAAAAGATAAAAGACTTCTTTTTAGATGGAATAGATGATCCAGCCACGGATAGAAGCGGTCAGGGCCTTTTTTGCTCCCATGTGGTGTGAAACCAGAGAGATGTAGCGAGTAGGGATATAATTTATATATCCGAATCCATAATTTGGCTATGTGAAAATCGGTTTATTCTGGGATAAGTGATGATATTACAACAGGAAGTGTAACTTTGCATAAAATGCAGGTTTCCGCTTCCATTAAGTTAACATGAAATTACGTATTAGTATGACTTTGAGGTTCTTTAAAAAAGTTGGATATAATACAACAAATTATTCCGGTAATTAGAATAATATATTTTATCGTTTCACTTGTATGTTGAAATAAATTAACGTTAAGCATCACAAGTCCCCAAAATAGTTGGATCGCTCCGTAACCGAATAAAACTTTTCCTGTACGAGAAAAATTTTTCATAAGTCTCACCCTTTCTTGTATATGTAAATTGTATCATAAAAAAAATGAAAACGAATGATTATAAAATGAATTTTCTGTAATTTATCGAGGTAAGTCATAGATGAAGAGAGAAGATATAGAAAGAAGCTTACGTTTTCACGTAAGCTTCTTTTTTATGTAAGTGTGTATAAACCGTTAAGCCGCATTGGGTTTTGTCGGTGAGTACGCGAAACTTTACGGTTACACGACACTTATTCATATGAGTAAAGGGTTATTTCAACAGAAAGTTTTAATTTAAGCGATTGGACCGCCTAAGTTAATAATGTCTTCAGATACGCTGTCGAACTTTTTGAAGTTAGCTTTGAATTCATTTGCAAGTTCGATTGCTTTTGCTTTGTAAGCAGCTTTATCAGCCCAAGTTTGTTCAGGCATTAACACTTCGTCAGGTACACCTGGTACGTGAAGTGGAACTTCAAGACCGAAGATGTCATGTTTAGCTGTTTCAGTTTTCGCAAGTTCACCGTTTAATGCAGCTTGAATCATTGCACGAGTGTAACCTAAGTTCATACGTTTACCAACGCCGTATTCGCCACCAGTCCAGCCAGTGTTTACTAAGAATACTTTCGCATCGTGTTTCTCAATTTTTTCACCAAGCATTTCAGCATAGCGAGATGCATCAAGTGGTAAGAATGGTGAACCGAAGCAAGTTGAGAATGTTGCTTGCGGAGATGTAACACCGCGCTCTGTTCCTGCTAGTTTACTAGTGTAACCACTTAAGAAATGATACATAGCTTGTTCTTTTGATAACTTACTGATTGGAGGCAATACGCCAGATGCATCAGCAGTTAAGAAAATGATTGTATTTGGGTGTCCAGCAACACTTGGCAGTACGATATTGTCGATCGCATGCATTGGGTATGCAGCACGAGTATTTTCTGTTAAAGTAGTATCGTTATAGTCTGCGATACGCGTTTGGTCATTAATGATAACGTTTTCTAAAACAGATCCAAATGTGATTGCATCGAAAATTTGTGGTTCTTTCTCGTGAGAAAGGTTTACACATTTCGCGTAGCAACCGCCTTCAATATTGAATACACCGTTATCAGACCAACCGTGCTCATCATCACCAATTAATTTACGGTTTGGATCAGCAGATAATGTTGTTTTACCTGTTCCAGATAAACCGAAGAATAATGCTACATCGCCTTCTTCACCTACGTTTGCAGAACAATGCATAGAAAGAATATCTTGTTCAGGTAATAAGAAGTTCATAATAGAGAAGATTGATTTTTTCATTTCTCCAGCGTATTCTGTACCACCAATTAATACGATTCGTTTTTCGAATGAAACCATAATGAATGCTTCGGAGTTTGTACCGTCAACAGCTGGATCAGCTTTGAAATTCGGTGCAGAAACAATTGTGAACTCTGATTCATGATTCGTTAATTCTTCTTCAGTTGGACGAATGAATAATTGATGTACAAATAAATTGTGCCATGCATATTCGTTAATAACTTGAATTGGTAGGCGGTAATTGCGGTCAGCGCCTGCAAATCCTTTGAAGACGAATAACTCTTCTTTTTCTTTTAAGTATTCTAAAACTTTAGTATATAATTTATTAAAATGTTCTTCAGAAATCGGTTGGTTCACAGCTCCCCAAGCAATTTTGTCAGCAACCGATGCTTCTTTCACAATAAATTTATCTTTAGGAGAACGTCCTGTATATTTTCCTGTTGAAGCAGAAACGGCACCAGTAGAAGTTAATTTCCCTTCATTTCGCATTAATACTTTTTCCACTAATTGCGGAACACTTAGTTGAATCTGTGCATTGCTTCCGTTCAATAATTCGTGTAAACCAATTTGGACATTCACAGTACTCATATTTATATACCATCCTTTTCATTTAATGAAATATTTCTCGTAATCCCCAACAAGAGTATAACACAATTATATAAATAATGTATACTATTTATTTCTTTTTGTTTGTGTGAATGCATTATTTCCCTATTAATATTTCATTTCAGGCGTATTGAGAAAAACTTTCAGGAAAATGTGAATATTAATTGACAAATGAATATCATTTCTTTAGTATAGGTTGGGACGGATACTCTCTTATCCCGAGCTGGCGGAGGGACAGGCCCGATGAAGCCCAGCAACCTCACTTGTATTGATAAATGCAGGTGAATAGGTGCTAAAACCTGTGCGAGGCTACAGGTCTCGAACGATAAGAGCGAAGGGCAAAAAGCAGTATGCAAGTAGCAAATTAAACCTTTCCTCTATGTAAAGTAGGAAAGGTTTTTCTGTATGCTTGTGTGGGAGAATAAATGTATGTCGCAGTTTGTGGCAAATTAAGGATGAGTTCCGTACAATATATACAATTACTGTAGGGAGGTTTACCACATGACAAAAAAACGTCATCTGTTCACATCTGAGTCTGTAACTGAAGGACATCCAGATAAAATTTGTGACCAAATTTCTGATTCAATTTTAGATGCGATCTTATCAAAAGACGCAAATGCACGTGTAGCTTGTGAAACAACTGTAACAACTGGTTTAGTATTGGTAGCGGGGGAAATTACGACTTCTACTTACGTAGATATTCCAAAAATCGTTCGTGAAACAATTCAAGGCATTGGTTACACACGCGCAAAATACGGATTCGATGCAGAAACTTGTGCAGTTTTAACATCTATCGATGAGCAATCTGCTGACATCGCTATGGGTGTTGACCAAGCGCTAGAAGCACGCGAAGGTCAAATGACTGACGCTGAGATTGAGGCGATTGGTGCAGGAGACCAAGGTTTAATGTTTGGTTTTGCATGTAATGAAACACAAGAATTAATGCCACTTCCAATCTCGCTTGCTCACAAATTAGCTCGCCGTTTAACTGAAGTACGTAAAGATGATACATTATCATACTTACGTCCAGATGGAAAAACGCAAGTTACAGTTGAGTATGATGAAAATGGTAAACCAGTACGTGTTGATACTATCGTAATTTCTACACAACATCACCCAGATGTTACATGGGAAGAAATCGATCGCGATTTAAAAGAGCACGTAATTAAAGCTGTAGTACCAGCAGAATTAATGGATGGAGAAACGAAATTCTTCATTAATCCAACTGGCCGCTTCGTAATTGGTGGACCACAAGGTGATGCTGGTTTAACAGGACGTAAAATCATCGTTGATACTTATGGTGGATACGCTCGCCACGGTGGCGGTGCATTCTCTGGTAAAGATGCAACGAAAGTTGACCGTTCTGCAGCATATGCAGCTCGTTATGTTGCGAAAAACATCGTAGCAGCTGGTCTTGCTGAAAAAGCAGAAGTACAACTTGCATACGCAATCGGTGTAGCACAACCAGTATCAATTTCAGTTGATACATTCGGCACTGGTAAAGTATCTGAAGACGTACTAGTAGAATTAGTTCGTAACAACTTCGATCTTCGCCCAGCTGGTATTATTAAAATGCTAGACTTACGTCGCCCAATTTACAAACAAACAGCAGCTTACGGCCACTTCGGACGTACTGATGTAGATCTATCATGGGAACGTACAGACAAAGCTGCAGCTTTAAAAGAGCAAGCTGGTCTATAATATATGAAAAAAAGCTTTGCGCGGTGAGCGCAAAGCTTTTTTTATTTATAATTACGTTGGAATAAAGCGAAGAGTTCAATGTCATGCCAAGTGCCGTTGCGGAATATAGCTTCTTTACAAGTTCCTTCATGTTGAAAACCAAGTGATTTATATAATTTAACTGCTCTATCGTTAAAAGAAAATACTCGTAAAGAAAGGCGATGTAAATTTAATTCTAAAAATGCATAATCCAATAATAGGGTTAAAGCTTCCTGCCCATAACCTTGCCCCCAGTAATCCTTTTTACCAATATCAATAATGCATTCAGCGTTTCGATTATACGAATCAATATGAATTAAAGAAGTAATACCAATTGGAAGATGCGTAGCTTTTTCTTCAATGATATAGCTCTTAGAGTTCGAAGAATGAATAAATTGCTGGCAAAGTTTTTCTGTGTCTTGAAAGGAATATTTATCAAGAGTGAGTGTAGTTGAACTCATAACGTCTACATCATTATGCCATTTATAATATGTTAGAATATCATCTTCGGAAAACTTTCGTAACTGGATACGGTTTGATTCAAACAATGTAAACACCCCTTTTGTATTTATTGGTTTTTGTTCATTATCTCAACACACGAACTACAATAAATTTGTCCTTCTAATTCAATATACTTTTTCATATTCGTCATGCCATTCGCCGGAATGGGCATATGAATCCACGCTTTTTCATACGTTTGTATTTCTGTTTTACATGATTTACAAAAGATTGATTTCTTTTTGAACATATGTAATCAACCTTTCATTTGACGTGCTTTACTTGCGCAAAAGGCACTACTTAGTAAAAATAGTGTCGCGAATATAATACTTACTAATGTAGCGTATGGAATTGCACCTTTTAAGGAAAAGCCGACAGTGATTGAAGCGATGAATAAGAGGATAAATGTTGTTGTTAATTTTTTATAAAGTTCCATACTATGTAGACCTCCAATTTATTTTTTAGTACAAGTTTTAAAATTGAATTCTATTATGTAGAAAATATAAAGAGTAGCTAAAGATGTGTAGTCTAGGAGTATAAGAAAGTGCACTTTCCTTTTTGTGGGTTAGCATACTTATATTGTATCATGGCGCATGATTGGTTTCATGCATAATTGTGTAAAGGTATGTATGATAAAATGAAGAAAAGTCTTTAAGAAAGGAAAGATAAAAAATGAGTGTAACTGAACATAAAAAACAAGCTCCAAAAGAAGTGCGTTGCAAGATTGTTACGATTTCCGATACACGTACGGAAGAAACAGATAAGAGCGGACAACTATTACATGAATTGTTAAAAGAAGCAGGACATAAAGTAACTTCTTATGAAATTGTAAAAGATGATAAAGAAAGTATTCAGCAAGCAGTGTTAGCTGGTTATCATAAGGAAGATGTAGATGTTGTATTAACAAATGGCGGTACTGGTATTACGAAACGCGATGTCACAATTGAAGCAGTATCAGCGTTATTAGATAAAGAAATTGTTGGATTTGGTGAGCTGTTCCGTATGATTAGTTATTTAGAAGATATCGGAAGCAGCGCAATGTTAAGTAGAGCGATTGGTGGTACAATTGGGCGCAAAGTAGTCTTCTCGATGCCAGGGTCTAGCGGAGCGGTTCGACTTGCGATGAATAAATTAATTTTACCGGAATTAGGCCATATTACATTTGAGCTGCATCGCCAATGAGTAAGTGTGCTGGGATTGTATTAGCGGGTGGTATGTCGAGTAGGTTTGGTGAGCCGAAAGCGTTAGCAATTTGGAAGGGAACTACTTTTGTTGAGCATATTGTGAAAGTGATGGGAAATACTTTGCAAGACATTGTAGTAATTAGCCGTACTGATATAAAAGAGCGAGTAGAGCAATTCGTACAAGTTCCTGTTATAGAGGATATCCCGCACTATAAAGGGAATGGACCGCTGGCCGGCATTGTATCAGGTATGGAATACATAGAAGCAGATTGGTACGCTATTATGCCTTGCGATGCGCCAAATGTTTCGCATGAATGGTTTACCATTTTATTAGAGCAAACGAGCAATGAATATGATGCGGTTGTACCTATTATTAATGGAAGAAAACAACCGTTACTTGCAGCGTATCACAACCGCGTGAAAGAAAAGATTTATGCTTTACTTCAGGAAGAAAAAAGAAGTGTGGGCCAGCTTTTATCACAATGTAATGTGAAATATGTTTCTGGAGAAGATGTACAAGCGAATGCGGATTGGTTTATAAATGTAAATACGAAAGAAGAATATGTGCAGGCTCAAAAAGACCTTTCAAATGAATGAAAGGTTTTTTGATATACAGAATTGGGGAACAATTGCTGTATAAAGGTATGTGAGTAAGTTGATTTTAAAGGGAATTTTTAAAATCATTATACAGTTAAAATACTGTATAACCATATATTAATTTTTATGGGTTTTTATTACAAGTCTGTTTAGTTATGTTTATTTTTGGTATAATTAATATAGAAATAAAACAATGCTTAACCTTATGTATCATTTATTAAACTAAAATTTATGACCATGTAATAAACTCCCTTCGTTTTTTGAAGGGAGTTTTTCTATTTAAGCAAGCAACTCTGATGCGTTATGCTGAAGGACTTCTTCATATTGGTTAAGCAAGCCACGAAAGATCTCATCCCAGCTCTTTGATTTCGCAAAAGATGAAGCTGCTATTCCCATCTGCTCAAGTTTTTCTGCATTTTGTAATAAAAAATAAATGGATGATAGAAATGCATCTTCATTTTTAGGCGGACAAAGAACTCCCGTTTTTCCATCTGTAATAATATTTTTAACCCCGCCACTATTTGCACCAATGACAGGTGTACCGCATGCGAGTGATTCAAGTACGACATTTCCGAATGTTTCAGTAGCTGATGGAAACACCATTATGTTAGAACAAGCATATGCTTCAGCTAAATCTGCACTTTGTAAATAGCCAGTAAAAGTGATATTTGTTTTCGGAACAGCTTCACGTAAACTTGTTGCTAGAGGACCATCTCCTGCAATGAGCCAATGAATATCGTTACGAGTATGTGCTGTTTTAACGATAAGGTGTTGCAACGTATCAATATCTTTTTCAGGAGCAATTCGTCCAACATAGGAAAGGACATACTTCGCTGTAATATTATATTTTTTTCGGAATAGGTCTGTATTGTAAGCAGGATGAAAGAGTGTGCAATCTACACCACGTCCCCATATAGAGAGGGTCTGAAAGCCTTTGTTTTTTAATTGATGTAATGTTTCAAAGGAAGGTACAAAATTTTTTTGCATATGACTATGAAACCATTTTAAATAGTTCCACAGCATATTGGAGAGGAATTCGATTTTGTAATAAAGTAAATAGGCATCGAAATCAGTATGATAAGAACCGACAACTGGGATGTTTAACTTTTTTGCATAATACAATCCACAAAGTCCCATGTTGAAAGGTGTGGCAATGTGAATAATGTCAGGTTTAAAGGAAAGTAGTTCCCGTTTAATGCGCGGAGTAGGAAAAGAAAAACGACATTCTGGATATAATATTGTTAACGGGATACTTCTCATCTTATTCACATTCGCTACAAAATTATCTTCAGCTGTATGCTGAGGGGCGAAAACAGAATAGGCGATCTGTTCTTTCTGAAAATATTGTGTTAATCGCTCTAACGTTTTCGCAACCCCGTTAACTTGTGGCGTAAAAGTATCGGTAAAAATGGCGACTCTCATCATATCACTCCTTTATGTGAAAAGTGGGATGAATTGATAAAAAGAGATGATGCCAGAGCAAGTGCCAAGGCACATACCGACGAATACATCTGACGGATAGTGAAGTCCTAAATAAATACGTGAAATACCGACGCATAATGCTAACGGTAATAGGAAAGCAAGTAAGCTTGGATTATAGCAAATAAATGGAATGAAGACAGAGAAAACGGCTGTTGTATGACCAGACGGGAAAGAGTGGTCTTTTAATGGATGGACTGGATATTTTGCATCCTGAATTGTTAAATAAGGACGTTTTCGCGGATACCACCTTTTTAATATTTGCACAGGAATATGGCTAATTGCTAACGAAATAGCAGTTGCAATTGCAGCTTGATGCAAAGTTCCCTTTGCGAAAATTAAAAAGAAAAGTGTGAGTGCGATGGAGAAAGTCGCGCCACCGATATGAGTAATATTGCTGAAAAAGATATTTAATGTTTTTTGATCAAAGTAGCGGTTAATTCCTCTGAAAATGTAACATTCTATTTTATATAATCCACTGACCTTCATGAAAATTCTCCTCCCTCATCTACATATATATGGAGATATTAGCTTTTATTTTAATAAGATTTTGTTGAGGGAGTAATAATGTTTTGTAAAGAAAAAGTTAGATTTTATATAAAAAAAGCTGCCAATCTTATGGCAGCGGAAATTTACTTCTGTAATGATTTATAATATTGACCTTTTTCAACGTATTGCGTGCGAATACGCTCCATATCTTTACGGTCTTCTTCTGTTAATTCACGAATGACTTTCGCGGGACGACCGAAAGCTAACGTGTTTGGTGGAATTTTCTTTCCTTGTGAAACGAGGCTTCCAGCGCCGATAAAAGCTCCTTCGCCAATTTCAGCACCATCTAATATAATAGATCCCATTCCAATTAAAGCATCTTTCTTAATATGGCAACTATGTAAAATGACTTGATGCCCAATTGTTACGTCGTCTTCTAAAATAAGAGGATACTGCGGGCTTTGGTGAAGTGTACATTGGTCTTGTACATTTACTCGGTCTCCAATGATTGTCGGTGACACATCACCACGGATGACTGTATTAAACCAAATACTTGATTCCTCGCCAACGGAAACATCGCCTGTAATCGTAACATAGTCAGCGATAAAAGCACTACTCGCAATTTTCGGATTTTTTTCTTTGTAAGGATATATCATGTAAAGTCTTCCTTTCCTAGAGACTAGTTTTAGTGTATCAAATTATGAGAAAGAGTGAAATGGAGGAGAGCCGTATGTGGAATTATGAAGCGGAGGAAGCAAAGGCTGTCATTGTTATTGTGCACGGCGCAATGGAATATCACGGACGTTACGAAGCCGTTGCGGAAATGTGGAATCATATCGGCTACCACGTCGTGATGGGGGATCTTCCGTCACATGGAACGACTTCAAGAAATAGAGGACATATTGATTCATTTGATGAATACATAGAGGAAGTTAAATTATGGGTGAAAGAAGCAAGAAAGTATAGGTTACCTATTTTTCTATTCGGTCATAGTATGGGTGGTCTTATTGTCATTCGTATGATGCAAGAAACGAAGAGAGAAGATGTAGAGGGTATTATTTTGAGTTCGCCTTGTTTAGGGGTAGTGACTGGACCCTCTGCTCCGCTTCAATTTGCTTCAAAAATATTAAATGTTGTGGCTCCAAAATTGCAATTTGCAACGAATCTTACGGTGGAAATGTCAACACGTAACCATGAAGTGAGAGATGCAATGGAGAATGATTCTTTGTTCTTGCGCAAAGTATCAGTACGTTGGTATAGTGAATTGATTAAGTCTATCGAAATTGCTCATAAGAAAATAGATGATTTTCCAGACGTTCCGCTCTTGCTAATGCAAGCTTGTGAGGATAAACTTGTAGATAAAACACGTGTCCGCACTTGGTTTGATAATGTTAAAATAAGTGATAAGGCTTTTAAAGAATGGCCGAATTGTTATCACGAGCTATTAAATGAGTATGAGCGTGATGAAATTTTGAGTTATATTCAGTCATTTACTGAAATGCATGTCAATAATATAGTAAAAACAAACAAATAAATCATTATTTGTACATTTAATAGAGGAGATGAAGGAAGAAGTGAACGTACCGAGTAATCCCATAACGCTCATGGCGAAAGTATACCGTGATGTGTTTCCGGTTGTACACCATGAGCTAGCGATGTGGAAAGAGCGTGCCTACCATATTCCGAATGATGAGCTTCATAGTCAGGCAATCGCAAGTATTGAGCATAAAACGTTTCATTGCGAGGGCGGTGGCATTTTAGCTCTGCTAGCAAATGAACACCGAGAAGAATGTATTCGTTTTATCGTAGCGTATCAAACAATCAGCGACTATTTAGATAATTTATGTGATCGCAGTACATCACTTGATCCAAATGATTTTGCCGCACTGCATGAATCGATGTTAATGGCATTATCACCTGAAGTAGAAGGCGGCGGTAATTATTATCGTTATCGTGATGATCAAGATGATGGTGGTTATTTAGATGAACTTGTTGAAACATGCCAAGATGTTTTAAAGAAAACGAAGCACTATGACAAAATTGCTCCTGTTCTTCATGAACTTGCTTGTTATTATTGTGATTTACAAATTCATAAACATGTAAAATTAGAAGAAAGAGAACCACGATTACAAAAGTGGTTTGAAGCGCATAAAGAAAACTTACCAGAGATGAGTTGGTTTGAATTTTCAGCATGTGCCGGTTCTACGCTTGGAATCTTCTGTCTTGTCGCATATGCCTTTCATGATGAATTACATGATGAAGATATTGCGAAAATTAGACAAGGATACTTCCCTTACGTACAAGGGCTTCATATCTTACTTGATTATTTCATTGATCAAGAAGAAGACCGTATAGGCGGAGATTTGAATTTCTGTAGTTATTACGAAAACGAGCAAGCGATATTAGATCGTATGAAACATTTTGTAGAAGAAGCGGAGAAGAGCATTGGTGATTTGCCTCATGCGAAGTTTCATCGCCTTATAAGCCGAGGGTTACTTGGTATTTATTTATCAGATCAAAAAGTATCAGCACAAAAGAATATGCACAAAATGGCACGGCGCATTGTAAAGTACGGAGGCCTCACTTCACGATTCTTCTATTGGAATGGGAAGATGTACCGAAAGAAAACAGCGCAGTGATGAAGAAAACCACTCATGTAGAGTGGTTTTTTTTCATTATGATCGTATTTTTAAAAATACATATATAAGAAGTTCAATCGCAAAAATCACTAATACAGATAGTCCGAATAAAGGCATGATAGCGCCTAGTATAACCATCATGATAAAGAAAACGATTATGCTCTTCTTATCTCTTTGTTTTGGAGGTGCTGCTAATTTTCCTTTCGGCTTTCTTGCTAACCACATTTTTACTCCGTAATAAATAAGAAGTAGTAGAGATAATGTCGTTAGTAAGCATAATATTTTATTTGGCCATCCAAATAAATGTCCTTCATGAAGCGGGATGCCGTAAGTGAACCATTGTGCAAGTAATCCATAATCACGATAGTCCGTTTTTGAAATGAGTTCCCCGCTATATTGGTCAAAGTAAGCTGTTATCTCTTCATTTGGTGCAACATGCATACCTGTAATACCAGAACCGCTCGATTTCGAAACAGTGAATACACCTTTCGGATCAGCTGGTAGTGAGATAACGTATGGCTTCTTTATTTCAATTCCTTTTTGTAATTCATCGACAGAAATTGTTTTTGGCTTACTCGAATTCGATTCAGGAGGAGCTTCTTTTCTTGTTGCCCATGGCAATTCTTTTACCTTTGATTCAGGCGGTGCCATATACAACTTTGGATATCCAATCGATTCATTCGACGATGCGATTTTATAAATTTGGTTACCCATAAATCCTGACCATGGCAATCCAGATGCGACTAACAAAACGAGTGGAATTGTAAATATAATACCGATAATAGAATGACGTCTTTTTGCTTTTTCTCGCTTATTGGATGATGGTGTGTTTTTGAATTGGCGTATACTCATGTACAATCCGGTTACGATTAAAAAGATTGTCCAGCATGCCGCGAGTTCTACAGTATAGTTGACGACAGTGCCACCGATTAAAAGAGAACTATGTAATTCCCTCATTATATTCGCAAACGTTTCACTTGCGTTTTGATCTCCGACAATTTGATTATTGCTATCTAAATATACATACTTTTGTTGCCCCGTATATTCATTTGCAATCGTAAGCCTCGTATTATAATCCCCATTAAACTCACTAATTTTCGCCACACTATAATGTGGATATTTTTTCTCGGTTAAGGAAATAGAATCAGACATCGAAATAGATTCTGTTTGGGCGCTCTTCCCAAAATATAAATCTTTATAGATGAAATCTTCAACCTCTTCCCGAAATAAATACCCAATTCCGCTCAGTGACACGTAATAAGAAGCGGTGTAATAAAAAGTCCAGCATAAAAATGCCAACGCCAAAAAATGTAATGAAGCGAACGATTTACTTTCATACTTTCAGTTCCCCTAACCTTCCCTATATGAATAACTACGTATTTAATATAGCGAGATTAAGTGTGATTACTTTGAAAGAATTGTGAAGAAAGTTAAAAGTTTGTGGGATTTTTATTAAACAGAAAACACATTTTAGAAGGAGTGTTTTTTATGTTTATGAAGATCTCTTTATATTTGATAAGTACATCCTAACAACCGCTTTCGCAAGACATTGAGAAGAATCAACAAAATCCTCACTAGCCACAACATTCAAATCAGTACATGCGATAATTGCGTTATCTACTTCATCCTTCAATTGCACAACGAGTGCGCTCCATAATTTGTGAGCTTCTTCAACTTTTCCGCTTTTAATATACGTAATAATTTGATTAATCATCGTTTGCCATTTTTCATAATGAATGTATTCTATATTCCGCTTTGCAATCCCGTCTTGATAAATACCAGCTTGAACTGTCGCTTCCGTTGCAAGAAGAGCGACTCTTTTTGCAGTTTCAGGAATTGCTTTTAACGTTTCGTCAACTATATTTAAAATCGGGATAGAAAGAGAACGCTGTAATTCTTTAAAATAAAGATGTGCCGTATTGCACGGCATAGCGATAAAGCTTGCGCCAGTACTTTCAAGTTTTTGTGCTCCTTCAATAATCGCTTTTTTCATCGCTTCGTGATCAATAGGGCGATCTATGTAAAACGGTGTTGGGCACGAATAGATCATCATATGAGGAAAGTCCATATCATGCTTTGCTCCGTATATTGTTTGGCATTCTGCTACAACTGTATCGACGAATGGTCCGGTTGATTTTGGCCCCATTCCTGCTAGTATTCCGATCATTGTCTCGTCTCCTTTAATATGTAATTAAAAACGTTTTTTGCGAACGATAAAAAGAAATAAGGTAAATAATAAAAATGAATATACGATAGCCCAAGCTGTGAGCCATAGTGTGTGAGTCAGTATATTATATTTGTATTGGCCAAGCATTAGAAAGCTTTCGACAGGTGGTAAAAACCATAATAACTCTTTTTTAAACCGGATAGATGCGATCGTTATAAGCAATATAAAGGTAAGGCTAAGCCAAGCAGTGCCTGCTTTTTGAATCATATTTCTAGTAAATAATGTTGCGATTGAAATTCCTAGTATAGAGAAAGACATGTGAGAGAGAAATCCGACTAGAAATAAAGAAACTGTCATTTTTTCATTAAACATTTGCAAAATAATTGGATAGATTACGGATATAAAAGATAATACAGTACAAATGAGAAGAGCCGTAATATATTTACCCACATATAGTGCGGAAATATTATTTGTGTGAGAAATAGTAATTTGTTCTTGTACAGGGTCTTCAGTATGAAAAATTGTGACCGTAATCCAGGCAGATAATAAATAAAGTGCGAGTGCTGTTTCTAAATATGTCGGTACAATAGGAGTCGGTTTATATGTATATACAAAAAGCAAGCTCACAAAGTACATCGCAATAGGAGGGATGTACTTATACGATTTTGTATAGTCGAGAAAATGGTAACGAATAAGCGCGAACATAATAAACCTTCTTTCGATTTAAAAGTTAGGTTGTAGCAGTGTGATAGATGCTTTTTTATGTAATAAAAACTGAAGCATTTCGTTTGTATATTCTTTTTCGATTTGTAATTGAATAAGATTTTGATTTGCATTGTGTGCAACGTGTATAAAACCGGATTGCTTTTGTAGTTCTATCGCTGAGAATGTTTCGTGAACGATTGCCTCAATATAGACCTGTTCCGCTCCTTTTTGTGCAGAGATATTTTCTGCAATTGTATGATTTGTTAACGTCACAATTCTATCGGCGAAGTTTTCTAATAGTTGTTTTTCATGACATGTGAAGAGTATAGATATACCTTGTTGTTTTAATGATAGTAAAATATGTTCTAGTTCTTGTTGAGAGTTCGGATCGAGCCCAGAAAGAGGTTCGTCTAAAATTAATAAATGTACGTCCGTAAGTAATGCTTGCATAATGCCTGTTTTTTGTTTCATGCCTTTTGAAAAGTTTCGTACAACGGAATGCCTTGCATGATGTAGGTGAAAAGATTGAAGAAGCAGCGGAATTTTATCTTTTACATATTTTGTTGATAAACCGTGAATGTGGCCGAGATGAAATAGATAATCCTCTAATGTAAAACGAATTCCTTCAGGAAAATGTTCAGGTACATAACCGATTTGTATATGTTCTTTCCTTTGAATTGTCCCTGCCGTAGGTGAAATAAAGCCTGCAATTATTTTGAGTAGAGTACTTTTTCCAGTCCCGTTCCCGCCAACAATAGCGAGTGCTTCTCCTTCTGGAATGGATAAATCAATGTTGTCTAGTATAAGCGATTTTCCATACTTCTTTTGAATTCCCCTTAGTTCTACTAGCAAAGTTCTATCCTTCTTTCTTTAAATAGTGTATATATCCATTATATAGGAGAATAACAAAAAGACGTGCAATGAGTGCACGTCTTTTTTTGTTATGTTTTGTCGAATCGTCGATATATCGAAAAAATCGTTGATATATTACCCCGCATTAACGGGCAGTAAAACTCCCACCTTAAAATTCAGTTGGAGCAAAGATGTTAGGTGGGGGATAAACTGCCCATAAATGCCCGATTGGTTCAACTAATAATCAGTAGGGGATTCCCCCCATTGATTAAAGTTTCACTTTATCGTTTCTCAATCGCCACAATAAATGGCGGGTTATTTTGCTGGTTAATGAAGCCATATCGCAGTACGTGAGCTTGTTTTTGGTCTAGCTCTTCTGCAAATTTGAGAACAGCGTCGCGTTCTACTTGTCCTTCTGGGTGTCCGTGGTAAATGACGAGGACGATGATTCCTTCAGGTGCCATTACTTCTAGTAATTGTTCAATTGCCGAAATTGTTGAGTTCGGTTTTGTAACGATATGCTTGTCACCGCCAGGAAGGTAACCTAAGTTGAAGATAGCGCCTGTTACTTTTCCTTTTGCGTCTTCTGGTAGTACGGATAGAAGTGTATTGTGACTATCGTGAACTAAAACAGTACGTTCAAAAAGTTCTTTTTCTTTTAGACGAGTTGTTGAGCTTTCAATTGCTTCTTTTTGAATATCAAATCCAAATACTTTTCCGCTATCCCCAACAATTTCAGCTAGGAAGCAAGTGTCATGACCATTTCCAAGTGTTGCATCTACAGCGTAGTCGCCTTCTTTAACAGCCGTTTGCAGCAGTGTGCGAGCAAACGGTAATACACGTTCTAATTTCATTGTTGTTTCTCCTCATTTGCATATTTTCCTTGCCAGCTTCCGCGGCGTACAAATTCTGCATCGATGGAATTTAATACTTCCCATTTATTTAAGCTCCACATTGGACCAATCATTAAATCAGGTGGGCCGTCACCTGTGATACGGTGCACAATTACGTCTTCTGGAATAATTTCAAGTTGGTCAACAACAAGACTTACGTAATCCTCAAGAGAAAGGAATTCGAGTTGTCCTTTTTCATATTGCTTCACCATTGGCGTTCCTTTTAATAAGTGAAGTAAGTGGATTTTAATTCCTTGTACATCAAGTTTCGCTACTTCACGAGCTGTTTCCATCATCATGTCGTAATCTTCAAGTGGAAGACCGTTAATAATATGAGAGCAAACTCTAATGCCGTGCTTACGTAATTTATTTACGCCTTCCACGTAAGACGGATAATCGTGAGCGCGATTAATAAGGTTTGCAGTGCGTTCATGAACGGTTTGTAGTCCAAGTTCAACCCAAAGATACGTACGTTTATTTAAGTCCGCTAAATATTCAACGACATCGTCTGGTAAACAATCTGGACGAGTTGCGATAGAAAGACCGACAACATCTTTTTCTGCTAGAAGCGGTTCGAATTTTTCTTTTAACACTTCAAGTGGTGCATGTGTATTTGTGTACGCTTGGAAATAAGCGATACATTTTCCATCTTTCCACTTAGAGCGCATTTTTTCTTTCATTTCATGATATTGCGTTATAACATCATCGCGGCGATCACCGGCGAAGTCACCAGATCCAGCGGCACTGCAAAATGTACAACCGCCGTAAGCAACTGTACCGTCACGATTCGGACAATCGAAGCCAGCATCTAATGAGACTTTAAAGATTTTTTCACCAAATTCATTTCGTAAATGGTAATTCCATGTATGATAACGTTTATTGTCGTTTGTATATGGAAAAGGGTTTTGAACCTTCATTACTTTCCCTCCTAAGCCGAGTCAAAATGAAACAAAATCCATTATAACATACTCATAAGGTGGAGATGGAAGGGACACACTAAAGGGGAATTGAAGCAAGGAGGGACAATTATGGCAGAGCGTCAATCACTTGAATCGTATATTACACAAGCGGAACAAGCTGTGGAATATGCGAAAGAACAATTAGACCAAGGCATGAGACAAGAGCATTACAATACGATGGAGTATTCAGATGCGCAGTTACAATTAGAACAAGCATATAACGATTTACAAACGATGCAACAACATGCGAATGATGAGCAACGTGAGCAGCTAAATAGAGCACGCATGGCAATTCGCCAACTGCAACATCAAATGATTATTACACCGCACTAAGAAGGAGTGAATGTAATGGCGAAACGTTCAGATCAAAATAATCCAGAGCAAAAAACACAAAATGGACATAACGCTGAGTTTTCGAATGAACTGGATCCAGTTGTTCAAGTAAAACAGCGTAATAGTAAAAAAGGACAACCTCAAAAATCAAAACAATCAGAGTAAACCAGGTCGAAATATGACCTGGTTTTATTTTGCTATATGACAATAATGTAAGATTTCTGTAAGGTTTGCCGATAGTTGTAATTGTCCTTTTCCAGTAGAGTAAGGGAGGATTAAATTTTGGACAAGGAGTTGCTTATGGGGAACAATATTACAAACAAACGAATTGATGAGTTAGATTACATTCGTGGCTTCGCATTACTGGGGATTATTTTAGTAAATATTCTAGCGCTACTTAATATTAAAACTCCAGATCCTAATACAGTAGATGCTAGCTATCAAAGGTTTCTATACTTATTTGTAGAAGGTCGTTTCTTCTCAATTTTCTCATTCTTATTTGGTGTGGGATTCTATATCTTTATTTCAAGGGCGATTGCGAAAGGGAAAAATGGCTATGTTTTATTTTTACGTCGCGTAGTTGCATTATTTATTTTTGGTTTGATTCATTACATGTTTCAGCCTGGAGAAGCGTTAACGTTATATGCAATTTGCGGATTAATCGTTTTACCGTTTTATAAAGCGAAAAAACAAGCGAACTTAGTAATTGGTCTTATTTTGACAATAGCCTTTAGTGTAATGGGTGTTAAAGAACTATTACCACTTGGTTTAATTTTATTAGGTCTTGCTGCAGGACAATATCGTGTATTTGAAAATCTTTCAAAAAACATAAAGCAAGTCGCTATTTTTACAGGCATTATGTTTGTTTTAAGTGTGGCAGCTGTATGGTATCAATATGGACACGTGCCTGCTGGCCCATTTGTAAATATGATATTGATGAATGAAGATGGAACAATGGATGCTGCAAGCCAGTTTCTAAAAATTGGTATTACTGTTGGACCAATTATTTCAGCTTTCTATGTAGGAGCATTAATTTTATTACTTCAGTTAAAACCAGTTCAAACATTATTAGCACCATTGAAATACTACGGTCGTATGGCTTTAACAAATTATATCGGACAAACGGCAATGATTTTAATTGCTGGTAGTGTATTTAACTTTGCAGGTAACTTAACATACATGCAGACGCTATATGTATGTATCGCAATTTATGCAATTCAAATTGTGTTTAGTGTAATTTGGATGAAAATCTTTAAAATGGGTCCATTAGAATGGGTTTGGCGTGTTATTACGTACTGGACGGTAACACCTTTAAAGAAATAAAGTGAAACTTTAATCAGTGGGCTGTTCCTTTCGCGGAACAGCCTATTTTTATTGTCATCTTTTGTCGATAAGTCGATATATTTTGGTAATCGCTGATAAAAGTGTAAGAATCGCCGATATATTTGAAAAATCGCTGATAAAAGTGTAAGAACCGCTGATATATTTGAAAAATCGCCGATATAATTTCATTTACCGATTTACTATGTCGAAATGCGAACTAGTATGAAAAGCCAAACTTACACGCCCACCTTCTTTATATTACAAAAGTGTAAGGTAATTGTAATGTTAACAAATAGCAGTTCACCTCCAAAAGGCGCAAAATAGGTAATGGAAAAACAAGCGTAGGAGGATATATATGACGAAACCAGTTGTAGACGTGAAAAACGTTCAAAAAGTGTACGGTAAAAAAGGTGAGAACCAATCACACGCGTTAAAAGGTGTTTCATTCTCAATTCAAGAGGGTGAGTTTGTTGGGATTATGGGACCATCTGGTTCTGGTAAAACGACATTATTAAATGTAATTTCAACGCTTGATAAAGCAACGGGCGGCGTTGTTGAAATTGCGGGTACAGATATTACGAAAATGAAACAAGGTGAGCTTTCTGATTTCCGTTCGCAAAAATTAGGATTTATCTTCCAAGATTTTAACTTATTAGAGAACTTATCTATTTATGAAAACATTGCACTTCCACTTTCTCTTCAAGGTGTCGCATCACGTAACATTGGACCAAAAGTCGAGAAAGTAGCGGATATGTTAGGAATTACAGAAATACTTCAAAAGTACCCATCTGAAGTATCTGGTGGGCAAAAGCAACGTTCGGCAGCAGCGCGTGCACTTGTGCATGAGCCGGCAATTATTTTAGGGGACGAGCCAACAGGAGCGCTTGATTCTAAAAATGCAACGAGTTTACTTGATGCGATGACAAACTTAAATAAAGATCAAGGCGTATCGATTATGATGGTTACGCATGATCCATATAGTGCAAGTTACTGTCAGCGTATTTTATTCATTCAAGATGGTGAGCTATATAAAGAAATTCATCGCGGTGGTACGCGTGAAGAGTTCTACAAAGAAATTTTAGATGTACTTGCAGATTTAGGTACACAAAAGGCGTAAGAAAGGAGGTTCCAGTATGTTATTTAAACTTTCCATGTCGGGGCTGAAAAGTAAGCTGAAAGATTATATCGTCTTACTTGTCGGTCTTGTCATGTCGATTTCAATTTTTTACATGTTCCAAACGTTAGCACTGAATAAAGCATTTTTAGAATCTAATTCAGTGATTAAATCTATTGGATTCGTATTCCAAGCAGGATCATTTTTATTAGCAATTATAACGTTCTTCTACATTTTATATGCAAACTCTTTCTTATTATCTCTTCGTCAAAAAGAGTTCGGTATGTATATGATGTTAGGTGCGAAAAAACATAAAGTTACATTACTTATGTTTATTGAAACAATCGTATTAGGTGCTGCGTCTCTTGCAATCGGGATTGCAGTTGGAGTAGGACTTGCAGAAGGTATTGGACAGTTATTAATGAAACAGCTTGAATTTGCTGGTGAAGGGTATAAAGCATTTTATCTACCATCTATGACTGTTACTTGCATCTTCTTCTTTGCACTATTTGTATTATCAGCAATTATGAACAGTATTAAATTGTCACGTATTTCTGTATTGCAATTAGTACATGCAGATGCGCAAACAGAGCGTGTTGCAGTAAAAGGTAAAAAGACAGTTGTAGTGGCATTCCTTGCTGTTCTTTTATTAGGTATAGGTTATGCATCTATGATCTATATGGAAAAACTAAAAGAGATGGGAATCCTTATTGCATTAATTACGACAACAACTGGTACTTATATGCTATTTAGTTCACTTCTCCCGGTTATTATTAAAAAATTAAAGAGTAATAAAAAGCGTAGTGAAAAAGGACTTAACGCTTTTACATTTGCACAATTAAACTTCCGAATTAATAGTTTAACGAAAGTGCTTGCAACAGTGGCAATGTTAGTTGCGCTTGGAGCTGGTGCAATTTCGGGCGGTATGGCGTTTAAAAATAACGTTATAAAAATGGTAGATGGTTTAGTAATATATGATTCAGTAGTTCATAATCCAACAGCTGAAGAAAAGAAAGTTTTAGACGGTATTACATTTAAAGAGAAAAGCGAATATCGTTACAAAGTTGATGATAAATACGTTTACTATGTAAAAGAAGATTTAGAGAAAAATCGTCCTTTAGTAAAAGATATGGCAAAGATGAAGTCTATGAAGGATTTAGTAAATACGAAAAAAGTTTCAGAGGAACTACCGGTAGGTGCAGTTTCTAGAGAGATGAATCAAAAAGATGCGAACACTAAAGAACTTTCAGCGGAATGGATAGATGCTTTTAGTACAATCCATCCATATTATTTATACAATGATCATGCAATTAAAATTGTAGATCAAAAAATGTACGATGGGATAAATGGTAAAGATGGTATAGCATTTATCGGAAAAACAGATGATTTTTTAACATATAAAAAAGAATGGAAAAAACTTGACGAGTTGCAGCTAGATAAATATAAAAATGTAAAAGCTGAACAAATGGATAGTAAATATCAAGCTTATAGTGGGTTCTATGGCATTGCGAGTGGAACAGTATTTATGGGATTCTTCCTTGGAATTGCGTTCTTAGCAATGATGGCAAGCTGCCTTATGTTTAAAATTCTTTCTGGTGCATCAAAAGATATTACGCGTTATCAAATGCTTCGTAAAATCGGTGTGCGCCGTGAGTTATTAACGAAATCAATTTATAAAGAGTTATTCTTAGTATTCTTATTCCCAGCAATTGTGGGTATCGCTCACGTATTAGTTGGTATGAATATTTTCGGATTTATTTTAATCGATCCGTACTTCCGTATTTGGGTACCAATCGTAATTTTCGTAGTTATTTATGCGATTTATTACTTCATTACAGTTCAATTGTATAAAGGAATTGTTCTTCCGAAAGAAGATTAATAATAAAAACCGAGCAAAAACGCTCGGTTTTTATTATTTTCAGAAAAAACACTTTAATGTTACTGAAATGTATAATATAATGTAAATAAGTAACGTAATATAAAAGTAGGAGCAGCTGGATAAGGAAAGGAGGAATCCAATCTGTAGAAAAAAGCTGAACTTTTACCCCCACATTTTTTTACCGCAACGTATTTATACAATCGTAAGTTTCCACATTGAAAGTTTTCAGAACCACCTGAGTATATTGTGAAAATAATGGATAACACATGGAAATCTCATAGCATGATAAGGTAAAATGGACAACATAATGAGAAAATTACCGTTCATAAGATGAGGAGAATACATGTATGGAAGTTGTAGAGGCATTAAAAGATATAAGCCAAATTGAGGCTATGAAAAAATATTTAAAAGAGCACTCCCAGCGAGATTATCTTTTATTTGTTATTGGAATTAACACAGGATTAAAAATTACAGAATTACTTAGCATGAAATTTGAAGATGTATTAAATGAAGACGGGACTGTTAAAGAGTTTTATGCTCTTCCTGTGAAAGATGAAAAATTTAAACAAGATATTTATTTAAATACAAAAGTAAAAGAAGCGCTTTTAGATTACGTACAATCTATTGGCGTTAAAAGAGAAAATTACGTATTTCAATCTAATAAAACGCCAAATTCAATTACGCGCCAACAAGCGTATCGTGTAATTCATAATGCTGCAGAAGCAGTTGGAGTTGTTGGTAAAATCGGAACGAATTCAATGCGAAAAACGTTCGGATTTCATGCTTACAAAAGAGGGATAGCGATTGCGCTATTGCAAAAACATTTTCATCACGCGACTCCATCAGAGACACTAAAGTATTTAGGTATCTCAAAGGATGAGAGCTTTAAAACGGAGATTGATGTCGATTTATAAAAGCCGTAACTAAAAAATTAGGAGGCGGAAAATATGAATATTAGAGAGAGTGAACTGCCGGGTATTGGATGTAAGTTTGAAGTGATTACAAAAGGTAATGAAAAGATGGTTATCGTTATTCATGATGATGGCCGAAGAGAAATGTACCATTTTGATACTGATCATGAAGAGAGTATTTCAAGCGTCTCTCTTCGTGATTCTGAAGCGAGACAAATTGCAGCTATATTGGGCGGAATGGTATATAGACCACAAGCTTTAGATACGATTGAAATGGCTTTTGAGGGATTATCAATTGAGTGGTTTAAGGTGGAAAATAATGCACCAGTTGTACAAAAAACAATTGGTAGTTTACATGTTCGAAACACATATAACGTAACGATTATTGCCATTTTGAAAAAGAATATGAAGAAGTTCTTTAATCCAGGCCCAGATTCTATCATTGAAGCTGGCGATATGCTCGTATTATCAGGTGAAAGACATGAAGTGAAAAGAATTATTAATGAGTTGCTTTCAGTAGGAGGGGATTCATAATCGATGGATACTTTAATCTTTGAAGTTGGAACTGCGTTAGTATTAGTCGCTTTTGCAGCTATTCTTGCTGCAAAGTTAAAGTTCTCGATTATCCCGTTTCTTATTATACTCGGTATGCTAGTGGGGCCTCATGCCCCAGATTTAGGGCTTATCGATTTAAGATTTATTGAAAGTGGAGAAGTTATTTCCTTCCTCGGCCGTGTTGGCGTCATATTCCTCCTATTTTACTTAGGTTTAGAATTCTCAATTAAAAAATTAATTAAATCAGGAAAATCAATTGCTTTTGGGGGAACTGTTCATATATCGCTTAATTTTATATTAGGTTTACTTTACGGATATATAATGGGTTTCCCCTTATTAGAAACATTAATTATTGCTGGGATTATAACAATTTCATCGAGTGCAATTGTTGCGAAAGTAATTGTTGATTTAAGAAGATCTGGTAATAAAGAGACGGAGCTAATTTTAGGAATCATTATGTTTGATGATATCTTTTTAGCGGTATATTTATCAGTCGTTTCAGGATTAGTACTCGGAGGGGCAACGTCATTTGTAGGTGCTCTTACATCTATTTTAATCGCAGTAGGGTATATGCTACTATTCTTTGTAGTTGCTAGAAAAGCTACACGATTTTTAAATAAAATGTTAGATATTTCGTCCAATGAAATTTTTATTATCGTAATATTTGCTATTTTGTTCTTTGTAGCAGGATTTTCAGAAACGATTCATGTTGCGGAGGCGATTGGAGCATTATTATTGGGGCTCGTCTTTTCTGAAACAGAGCATAGTGATCGAATTGAACAGCTTGTTGTTCCGTTTCGTGATTTCTTTGGAGCTATATTCTTTTTCAGCTTCGGTTTAAGTATAGACCCATTTTCACTTGGCGGAGCAGTGTGGTTGGCATTAGGAGCAGTTTTCATTACTCTTATCGGTAATTTTACTGCTGGAATGGTTGCGGGGCGTAAAGCTGGGTTATCGCATAAGGCTTCTACGAATATCGGTTTAACGCTTGTATCACGCGGAGAATTTTCTATTATCGTCGCGAATATTGGAATTGCGGGTGGCTTAATGGCAGCGATTAAACCGTTCTCAGCTTTGTATGTTTTAATATTAGCATCGTTAGGACCTTTGTTAACGAAAGAATCTGGGAGAATATACTCGCTACTAGATAAGGTGTTTAAATGGAGTGCTAAAGAACGTGTGAAGCGAGAAAAGGAAGTTGGATAGTACAAATAAGGGTAGACTGCATGAAAATTTCATGCAGTCTACCCTTTTATATATTGTTACTGTTGTCGTTTTTTGTCGGTAAGTCGATATATTTTAATAATCGCTGATATATTTGTAGTTGCGCCGATATATTCTGATAATCGCTGATATAATCCAAGAAGCAACCAATATAAATTCATTTACCGACGAACTATTATCTGAATTTCATCAACTATTAATCAGTTGCCTTCCTATTTAAAAACGACTACAATTTTACTGTTATATATGAACGAAAAAAATAGAATAGGAGGGGAAGCTATGCCAAGGAAAGTATGGCTATTAGTAGCTGGGATGATTATTAATGTCACGGGTGCTTCTTTTTTATGGCCTTTTAATACAATTTATTTGCATGATCACCTAGGAAAATCTTTATCTGTGGCCGGAATGGTATTAATGATCAACTCGCTTACCGGTGTAATCGGAAACTTGCTCGGCGGTGTTTTATTTGATAAATGGGGCGGTTATAAATCAACTTTAGTAGGGATTGTGATTACACTTGTATCAATTTTAGGTCTTGTGTTCTTCCACGGTTGGCCGTTATACGTTGTGTGGCTAGCGTTAATCGGCTTCGGTTCTGGAATGGTCTTCCCATCGATGTATGCGATGGTCGGTACAGTTTGGCCAGAGGGCGGAAGACGAGCATTTAATGCGATGTATGTTGGACAAAACGTTGGTATTGCGATTGGAACAGCGTGTGGTGGATTAGTTGCTTCGTATCGTTTTGATTATATTTTCTTAGCGAACTTTATTTTATACTTTGTTTTCTTCTTAATTGCTTTTATTGGATTCCGTGGTATGGAGGACAAGAAGGAGCCAGGAGTACAAAAAGAAGTCGAAATGAAAAAAGGTTGGTCACTTACACCTGGATTTAAAGCACTTCTTATCGTGTGTGTAGCATATGCTTTATGCTGGGTTACATACGTACAGTGGCAAGGTGCAATTGCAACACATATGCAGGAATTAAACATTAGTCTTCGTCATTATAGTTTATTATGGACGATAAACGGAGCAATGATCGTTTGTGCGCAGCCACTTGTTAGTATGTTAATTCGCTGGATGAAGCGTTCCTTAAAACAGCAAATTATGATTGGAATTTTCATTTTTGCGGCGTCATTCATTGTGTTAAGTCAAGCGCAGCAATTTACGATGTTCCTCGTTGCGATGGTAACATTAACAATTGGTGAGTTATTTGTATGGCCTGCGGTTCCAACGATTGCAAATATACTTGCACCAAAAGATAAATTAGGATTTTATCAAGGGGTCGTAAATAGTGCGGCGACTGTAGGGAAAATGTTCGGACCGGTCGTTGGCGGAGCAATTGTTGATTTATACAATATGGAAGTATTGTTTATAGCAATCATGGTAATGCTTGTAGTAGCGCTTGTAGCAACAAGTATTTATGATAAACGAGTAAAAGTAGAAGAAACAGTTGAAGAAAAAATTGCAGTTTAGTTTGACGGAACATGTTCACATGTTTTAGAATATATTTAAATAAAACAACCTTTAGAACAAGGGAGATAGCTCGGCTGTCTTAAGATGAATTCGTTAGTTATGAAGAGTAACGATTAACCGAGAAGTCCTCGCTTTAGTAAGCTCTTAAGAGATACTAGGTGAAGGATAGTTCACGTAACTTATATGTGTAATAACAGTGAGAAGGAGTAGTAGTAATAGAAGCTGGTTTAGAGAGTTGACGGTCGGTGCAAGTCAATCCACGTTTCGTTATGAACTCGCCTTTGAGTTGCAGTTGTGAAATTAATAGTAGCAATTGCCGTTAATCCACGTTACGGATCTAAGCGAATGTACATTTGTACATTAATTTAGGGTGGTACCGCGGGAATCTACAACCTCTCGTCCCTTTCTAGGGATGAGAGGTTTTTTGTATTTTGGGCGGTGAAAATAAATATAATTTCAAGGAGGGTATCTCATGAGCTTTAATCATCAAGAAATTGAGAAGAAGTGGCAAGGGTACTGGGAAGAAAATAAAACATTCCGTACGCCAGATGAGACAGAAAAACCAAAATTTTATGCACTAGATATGTTCCCATATCCATCAGGTGCAGGCCTACACGTAGGACATCCAGAAGGTTATACAGCGACAGATATTTTATCTCGTATGAAGCGTATGCAAGGATATAACGTTCTTCATCCAATGGGATGGGATGCATTCGGTCTTCCAGCAGAGCAATATGCACTTGATACTGGAAACAGCCCAGCTGAATTTACAGAGCATAATATTAATACGTTCCGTAACCAAATTAAATCATTAGGTTTCTCTTACGATTGGGATCGTGAAGTAAATACAACAGATCCAAACTACTATAAGTGGACGCAATGGATCTTCCTAAAACTATTTGAAAAAGGCTTAGCTTACGTTGATGAAGTACCTGTAAACTGGTGCCCAGCACTTGGTACAGTACTTGCAAACGAAGAAATCATTGACGGTAAGAGTGAGCGTGGTGGACATCCAGTTGAGCGTCGTCCGATGAGACAGTGGATGTTAAAAATTACAGCTTACGGAGATCGTCTATTAGAAGATCTAGATGAGCTTGATTGGCCTGAAAGCTTAAAAGATATGCAACGTAACTGGATCGGTCGTTCTGAAGGTGCAGAAGTACACTTCAACATCGATGGTACAGACGAGAAATTCACAGTATTCACAACACGCCCTGATACATTATTTGGTGCAACATACTGTGTACTAGCTCCAGAACATGCACTTGTTGCAGAAATCACAACAGCAGAACAAAAAGAAGCGGTAGAAGCTTACATTAACGCTGTAAAAATGAAGAGTGATCTAGAGCGTACAGAACTTGCGAAAGAAAAAACTGGTGTATTCACTGGTGCTTACGCAGTTAACCCAGTAAACGGTGAGAAATTACCAATCTGGATTGCTGACTATGTTCTTGCAACTTACGGAACAGGTGCTGTAATGGCAGTTCCAGCTCACGATGAGCGTGACTATGAATTCGCATCAGTATTTAATCTTCCAATGAAGGAAGTTGTAAAAGGCGGAGATATTACGAAAGAAGTGTACACAGGTGATGGTGCGCACGTAAACTCAGCATTCCTTGATGGTTTAAATAAAGAAGAAGCAATCGCAAAAATGATTGAATGGCTTGAAGTAACGAGCGCAGGAAATCAAAAAGTAACGTACCGTCTACGTGACTGGTTATTCAGCCGTCAACGTTACTGGGGTGAGCCAATTCCAGTAATTCACTGGGAAGATGGTACAATGACAGCTGTGAAAGAAGAGGAATTACCATTAGTTCTTCCGAAAACAGAAAACATCCGTCCTTCAGGTACAGGTGAATCACCACTTGCTAACATTGACGAGTGGGTAAATGTTGTTGATCCTGAGACTGGTAAAAAAGGTCGTCGTGAAACAAATACAATGCCGCAATGGGCTGGTAGCTGTTGGTATTACCTACGTTACATCGATCCAAACAATAGCGAAGCACTTGTAGATCCTGAAAAAGTAAAACAATGGCTTCCAGTTGATATTTATATCGGTGGTGCAGAGCACGCTGTACTTCACTTACTATATGCTCGTTTCTGGCATAAAGTATTATACGATATCGGTGTAGTTCCAACGAAAGAACCGTTCCAACAATTATTCAACCAAGGTATGATTCTAGGTGAAAACAATGAGAAAATGAGTAAATCAAAAGGTAACGTTGTAAACCCTGATGATATCGTAGCAAGCCACGGTGCAGATACACTTCGTCTATACGAAATGTTCATGGGACCATTAGATGCTTCAATTGCTTGGTCTGAAAATGGTCTTGACGGAGCTCGTCGTTTCCTAGACCGCGTATGGCGTCTATTCGTTCAAGATAACGGTGAATTAAGTGAGAAAATTACTGACGCACCAAATAAAGAGCTTGAAAAAGCTTACCATCAAACAGTGAAGAAAGTAACAGAAGACTATGCAGAGCTTCGCTTCAACACAGCGATTTCTCAAATGATGGTATTCATCAACGATGCATACAAAGCTGAAACACTTCCAAGAGAATATGTAGAAGGTTTCGTAAAAATGATTGCACCAGTTGCACCTCATATCGGGGAAGAGCTATGGAGCAAACTTGGATACAATGAAACAATCACATATGCAAGCTGGCCAACATTTGATGAGTCTAAACTTGTAGAAGATGAAGTTGAAATCGTTGTTCAAGTTATGGGTAAAGTTCGCGCAAAACTAACAATGAGTAAAGACGCATCAAAAGAAGAAATGGAACAACTTGCACTTGAAGCAATTCAAGACCAAATTGAAGGGAAAACAGTTCGTAAAGTAATTGTTGTTCCTGGAAAACTTGTTAACGTTGTTGCAAACTAAATCATTTAAAAAAGCTCAGAGCGTTTATGCTCTGAGCTTTTTTGTATAGAAAATAATCTCAGGGTCACCTTCATCTAAGTTTTCAACTATTCCGCTACGTATAAAACCATTCGAGTTAAATACTTTCTGCATACTTTCATTCGATTCGTTCGTTGAAGAAAATATTTTTTGAGTAGGAGAATGACTTAACATATATGAGATTAACGAGCTTGCATAGCCTTGCCTTCTTTTAGTTGGTGAAACAATGATTAATGAGAGGAAAGTACAACCAAAGAAATTTGTATCGTATGTTAGAAAGCCAGAGATAGAGTTTTCTTCTTTTACAATGATGCATCTGCCTTCACGGATAGTGTGCTTAATATAATTTCGTCTACTATCGTTTCCAATTACGTCAATATCTATATGGACGATTGAATCTAAATCATTGATAGAAGCCTTTGTTACATTCTTCAATATACATACCTCCTAGAAAAAATATTCAGTTAATTAATTTTATCATGAATGAAGAAAAAGAAGCGGAATTCTAGTGCAGACAAACACCTATTCTTCTATAGGAAATATGATAAAAAAGGTAGGCTAAATTGAGTAGAAGAGGTGAAAGGAATGAAAGGGATGGACAATAATGCACCACATGGTTTCTTCGGAGGTGGATCGGATAGTTATGAACAAATGATGTTAATGGGAGGAGGACAACAAGGATACGGTGGAATTCCGAGCTGGATGGGTGGAGGCGCGGGTGGATTTCCAACATCGGTAGCTGGCATGCAAACTGAAATGCCTACATCAATGGGAGGCTTTTCGACATCAGGGGCTGGAATGCCTACAATAACAGGTGGATTTCCAACATCGGTAGCTGGTGTACAGACAGGAATTCCAGTAGGAGCACCAACTACATTTCCTTCTTTCGTTGGAGGAGTGCAGACAGGATTTCCGGTACCAGGAATAGGTGTTGTAGCTGGAGGAATAGGTGGGTATCCGCAAGTTGTTCACGGTCATCATGGACATCACCACCATCAAGGTCAACATGGCCATCATGGACACCATCATCACCAAGGTCAACACGGCCATCATGGACATCACCACCACCAAGGTCAACACGGCCATCATGGACATCACCACCATCAAGGTCAACACGGCCATCATGGTCATCACCAACAACAAGTACATCACCATGGACACCACCACATTCATCCGCAAGCTGTTCTTTATCAAACGCACCAAGGTCATCATGGACATCACCACCAAGGGCACCAAGGTCATCATGGACATCATCACCACCAAGGGCACCAAGGTCATCATGGACATCATCACCATCAAGGCCAACAAGGTCACCACGGTCATCAAGGACAGCATAGTCAACAGCACCAATATCAACAATATCAGCAATATCAACAACAACAATCTTCTCCTTGGACAGGTGGAATTGGAGCAGGAGGAGCAGGGGCAGCAGCAGGAGCAGCTAGTATTAGTGGAGCAGCAGGACACGCAGGGCACGTGGGTCATTAATGATTGGCAGAAAAAAAGCCATAATAAAAAACTGCTAGGAAATCCTAGCAGTTTTTTTCAGCTTCTTGACGCTGACGTTCAATTTCAGCACGAAGTTGTGGTTCCGGTGCTTGCCAGCCTTCTGGCTTTAGAATCTTACCGTCGCCTTCACGGAATCGAGGCTTCCCATCAGGGAATAGTTTAGCCATGTTGGCGTTGTTTACAATTTCGAATCCTTTATCTGGACGTACGCCCATTTCTGCAAACGTTCCGAATGCAAAGTAAATAAGGTCAATCAGTGCATCGTATTGATCTTCAACAGTCGTTGCCTCTAGAAATTCTTCTAGTTCTTCTTGCATAAAACTTGCGCGGATTTTTGCACGCTCTTCTGTTAATTTTGTTGGAGTATTTGTCACAGGATGTCCGAACTCTTCATGCATTTTTGCAACAAGTTCGTATCCTTTATCTAAACCTTTTTCGTTTGTCATGTTGTTTCATCCTTTCTTACGTTATGCCGAAGTTTATTGTAACATAAGGTGATTATGAAATGAAAAAGGACTGTTCAAAAGTTTCATCTTTTAGTTAAGATAGGGAAAGATTATATCGACTAAACGACAAAACATAACCCATTAATAAAAGAAAGCCATCCCGGAATACTTTTGGGACGGCCTTGCTCGTTATTTTTCTTCTTTTATTAAAATGGATAAAATAAGATCGATGCCAAACATACCAACGAGCAACATTGGAATAACGACAAGTAAATAACGTGTGAAGGAAACATTTTTTAAGTATGTATGAGCAAATAAAAAGACGCCGAGAAATAAAATACCATTTAAAATAGGCTTTACTAATTTTTTAGACATAAGCTCCCCCGTAAATATCTTCTCTCTCTATCTAAAATAAAAACTCCTCTTTCCGTTGTATCATGCTGGAGAGAGGAGTTCAATCATTTCTCATTCAATTACACCAGAATTTGTAATATTTACGGTGTATTTTATAGTAACTGGAACATCTTTATACATTTGCCTCCACTCTTCTAATTTGAATGGGCGATAATGTTGCTTGTATTTAGCTCCTAGCCCGAGCGGATCGACACCTAAAGATTTGAATTGCTTAATTAACTTGTTACCTTGTATATCCAATTGTTTTTGGATGGCTTTCTCAATCTTTTTTGTGTTCTTAGCATTCTCTAAGTTAATTTGTTTTGATAATTCTTGAATACGAGCATCAATTTTAACATGAATGGAAAAAGAAGGCTTTCCATTTTTTATTTTTATATCGTATGTTGGAACAGAACGAATATTATTAATCATTACGTACCCAGGATTTGCTTTAAATTCATGTGAATCCAACTTATGTTTCTCTAAAAGTCCTTTGAATACAAACATATCTTTTTCTGCAATTTTACCAACATATTTATCCTTTTTAAAAAGACCAATTCCCGTGATTTTTATTTTATCACCATGTTTCTTTAAAATTGGAATATAGTAGTCTTTCCCTTCTTGATAATAACGGAATGCTCCTATATGCAGATTATCTGTTGGTAAAGGACCGGTTTCCATATTATGTTCTAGCATTTTTTTTATATAAATTGCAACGTTGGATGAAGTCGTGTACTTTCCTTTTAAAAGTTCAGTACCATTACCTTCAAGTAAAGCGACATATAAGGCATTCCCAATGTTTATATCGCGAATTAATGTATCGAAGGAAGCAACCATTCCTTTCTTAGCAATTCGGGTGGTAAACAGAGCAACTCGCATTTGCCCGCTAGCAAATGGTTGAGAAGACTCTAAAGATGTGTCAGCTTTTACTTGTTTTACCGCATTTGCTGTTCCTTCAAAAACTTGAACTTTGTTCCCTTTTTGCTGAATAGGACAAACAAATGTTACCTTTATTTTATTATCTTTTGCTACATCAAAGACAGTTCCTTGGATAAGGTGTACGTCATCGATAATATTTTTTTCTAAACATCCAGTTAGACTGAAGAGTGCTATACAAGAGATAAGTATTAATTTATTTTTGATTTTTTCCATTTTCTTTTCACCCACACAATGATAAATAGGATTGGGATGTATATATAAATGAGCCAAAAGCTCCCCTTTGATGCATTACTAATAAAATTATTAATATCGTGTCTGTTTGTTAAAAGTTGTGAAACAATGAGAGTGATAAAGATAAAAGCAATTAAAACACCTCTTTGTTTTACACGGAATATTTCGTGAGTTGCTCTCGTTGCCGCCCACAAAGGTAGAATAAAACTTGTAATAATAACGAGAGCATAAGCTGAAATTGCAATATATTCTAGCCTTTCTATGAATGGTAATTGAATGACTTGGGTCATAGAAAGTTGGGCCCATATCGTTTTTAACAATTGTTTTTCACTAAAAAATGCAAAGGCTAAAAGGGTGCTAAATAAATATAGAAGATTTGAAAATAGTGCTCCAAGCTGAGCGTATTTATGAGATTGCATAGGCTTTTTCACAAATGGATACACCATGAGGTAAATCTCAAAACCGGTCATACTGTAGATTGACAGTTGAGCGGATTTTAAAATGTCTGAAAAAGAATGTGTGAATATAGGTAGTAAATTATCCCAATGTGAGTATTTCAAAACGAATAAGCTTAGAAATAAATACCCTAGTGTACCACCAACAGAGATGACGCAAATGCCTGTAATGACACGAAATCCAGAAGAAATGATGTAATAGCTAACTAGGCACAAAAAGAGTGTTAACATAAAGGTGGAGGCAGTTGGGAACATCCATACTTGAATAATTTCAACATATGTTCGAATAACCGAAATACTGACGATTAAAAAATAAGTTGCAAAGATGATATTAAAGACGTTCCCTATCCACTTTCCAAAGGTTTGTCGTTGTAAATCAATTAAATTTCCGTTTGTTTCTTTTAATAAAAAATACATCATCCATATAAGGAGGTGGATACAGAGTCCTGTAATTAGAACACCCATCCAGCCGTCGTATCCAGCGGCCTTGGCAGTAATTCGAGCGAAGCCGAGAACGCCAGCTCCAAACTGTGCACCGTGAATTAAGAAGAAGACAAAGATAGGAGATATTTGATATTTTTCTTGAACTTTACTCATCGATGCACCTCATTTCTTAATCATCAAAGTCTGATCTATGTTTTGTTGAAATTCCTTTTGCTGATTTTTTTACATGTTGTGGCCTCGCTTGTACATCCCTTGTATCAATCATCGTTAAAGGAAAACGAATCCAAGAGTCCTTAACCGACTGTTGTCTCGTCGGATAAAACAAAGCGTACGGCTTACGTAAGGAAGTAAGTCTGAATAGATGCGTAAATAAGAAGATAAATCCAAGAGAAATCCCGAACAATCCGCCTATTTCTGCAAACATAAGAAATGGAAAGCGTAGTAATCGAACTGCATTACCCATTTTATAAATAGGTGTAATAAAGGAAGCAAGTGCTGATAAGGCAACGATAATTAATAAAATATTACTCGTTAAACCAGCTTGTACAGATGCTTGCCCGATTACGATACCACCTACAATTCCGAGTGTTTGACCAACTTTCATCGGTAATCTCGCGCCAGCTTCTCTCAATAAGTCGATTGCAAGTTCTAAAAAGAGTGCTTCAATTAAAGGTGGGAATGGTACTTGTGCCCTTGATAAAATCAAAGTTTCAAGTAAATCACTTGGAATAAGTTCATAATGATAATTTAAAACTGCAACGTATAACGGTGTAGCACAGATTGAAAATAGAACAGCGATAAGGCGTAAAATGCGTGAAAATGTAGCGTATAGCCAAGAAACGTTATAGTCTTCTGGTGAAATGAAAAAATCGAAATAGGATACAGGTGTTAGTAGGACACTTGGAGAACCATCCACAAAAATAGCAATTTTCCCATCAATGAGTGCTTTTGTAACTCTATCAGTACGTTCTGTATTGATATAGAGAGGGAAAATCGACTTTTCACCCATTAGTTCTTGTATATAAGCACTATCATTAATTTGATCATATTCAAGAGTACGTAATGACTCCTCGAGAAAATCTACATTTTCTTTTTCAGCGAGGTTGTCTAAATACATCATGACAACTTTTGTTTTGGAAAACTCGCCGACAATCATTTCTTTTGTTTGTAAATCTAAAACAGGAAGACGTTTTCGAACTAAATTAATATTTGTATCAATATCCTCTACGAAACCTTCTTGAGGACCGATAACAGTCGATTCGTTTAAAGGAGGGCTTGGTGCCCGATACGTATCAATTGCAATGTTTGCAAGCATACACTTTTGGTCTTGCTGATTCAATTGAATAATCGCATGTCCCTTTAACACCATGTCCTCAATTTTTTGTAAATCGTTCGTAATTGTAATACCGCTCATTGGAATATGTTCTTTTAGATCTTCTAGTGAAGCGTTAGGTCGTTCTAAAAGAGTAGGCATTAAATACTTTTGTAATTTCTCTCCATCAAGCGAAGGGCGATAGTAAGAAATCCAATAAGGCATCGTTTCATCGTCAGATGTGTGATAATTAACAAAATCGCTAGATTTTTTGAGTTTCTCTATTAAATCTTGTAGAGAGTGAATCCGGTCTTTTTCTGGTTTCGTAAAATCATAAATACTATTATTTCCAGAGTGTTGCTGCTGATCTTGATCCGAGTTCCCTTGTTTAGAATGTTGTTGCTGATTCTGATTCGAGTCGTTTTGTTTAGAGTTTTGTTGTTGATTTTGATTCGAGTTGTCTTGATTAGAATGTTGTTGATTCTGATTCGAGTCGTTTTGTTTAGAGTTTTGTTGTTGATTCTGATCTGAGTCGTCTTGATTAGAATGTTGTTGTTGATTCTGATTCGAGTCGTTTTGTTTAGAGTTTTGTTGTTGATTCTGATCTGAGTCGTCTTGATTAGAATGTTGTTGTTGATTCTGATTCGAGTTGTCTTGAGTAGAATGTTGTTGATTCTGATTCGAGTCGTTTTGTTTAGAGTTTTGTTGTTGATTCTGATCTGAGTCGTTTTGTTTAGAATGTTGTTGCTGCTGATCCTGAGAAGGCTCTTTGTGTTCCTCTTTTTTTTGCTCGCTATTGCTATCTTTATTATGTTTCATACTTCTAGTCTGTTCTTTGTTATCATTCTCTTGGTTGTTAGGCTGTTGCTCCGAGTTATCTGTTTCGTTTTTCTCTGTCGTATTTGATTTTTTTTTCTTACGTAGCCAATTCCAAATCATATGTATGCCCTCTTTGATTGTGTAATATAATGCTATTTTGTGGCTAATTTTGTATATTATTCATTTATTTATGAAAAGAAGAAGGAGATTAGTTTGCATAGAAAAAAAACTTTAGTAAGCAGTTCATACTATAACGGGGAGAGGGAGAGTCTGTGCAAATTGTAAAAAAGGAGAAATTTGTTTTAAAAGAGTTTACGTTTGAAAATGGCAGAGAAATTCCTGTTCAAATGGGATATGAGACATATGGTACTTTAAATAGAGAAAGGTCAAATGTGATTTTGGTTTGTCATTATTTTAGTGCAACAAGTCATGCGGCAGGAAAATATACAGTGCATGATGAGGAGTCTGGTTGGTGGGATGGGCTAATTGGACCTGGAAAAGCAATTGACACAAATAAGTATTTTGTTATATGTACGGATAATCTTTGTAATGTGCAGGTGAGGAATCCATATGTAATTACAACAGGACCGAAATCAATTAATCCAGAAACTGGAGAAGAATATGCTATGGAGTTTCCGGTTTTTACATTTCTTGATGTAGCTCGTATGCAATATGAGTTAATAAAAGGTATGGGAATTTCAAGGTTACACGCTGTAATCGGACCGTCGGCGGGGGGAATGATTGCACAACAATGGGCGGTTCACTATCCACATATGGTAGAGCGGATGATTGGCGTTATTACGAACCCACAAAATCCAATTATTACGTCAGTAAACGTAGCGCAAAATGCGATTGAAGCAATTCAACTGGATCCAAGTTGGAAAGAGGGGAAATATGGAGAACAGCAGCCGATAAAGGGGCTTCATTTAGCAAATAGAATGATGTTTATGAACGCGTTTGATGAGCATTTTTATGAAATGGCATTTCCTCGTAATAGTATAGAGATAGAACCTTATGAAATGTTTGCTACACTAACATCATTTGAAAAAGAAATAAATAAAGCGACATATACAAGTATAGAGCTAGTAGATGCAAATTCATGGATGTATACTGCGAAGGCAGTTTTATTGCATGATATTGCACATGGGTTTTCTTCACTAGAAGAATCTCTTTCTAACATAGAAGCGAATGTACTTATGATTCCGTGTAAACAAGATTTGCTTCAGCCGTCTCGTTATAATTATAAAATGGTAGATATTTTGCAAAAACAAGGAAAATATGCGGAAGTATATGAGATAGAAAGTATAAATGGGCATATGGCAGGAGCATTGGATATTCATTTATTCGAAAAGAAAGTTTATGAATTTTTGAATCGGAAAGTATCTAGTTTTGTGTAGAAGGAAAATGATGGGGAAAAGGTGCAGTGTTTGAAGTAGGCACCTTTTTTTACATGATTTGTAGACGGAAAATATATGTAGCAATTGCTATACCGAAAAACGCTATGCTAAGCAATAGAAATAAGAATGACATTTCTTGTGGCGATTTTATCTTTTTATTATTTTTCATACTAAGTACAATAATTGCAGCGAGTAAGAACACAATGCCTATAATGAAAAGAAAAAGCGTCATTTTAATCGACTCCTTTCATAAAACAAGTATATTGAGGATACAATGTGCTAGTTATGTTTGTAAAGAATAAGTTTTACGAGAAAATTGAGAAATAGCTTTTCGATTCTTTGCGTTCTTTCTTTTGCATGCTAAAATTGGTAGAGAATGTTTGTGAAAAAGAAACTAAAGGTTTTATTGTATATAAGGAGGAACTACATATGACAGAAGTTAAAACAATCACTACAGAAGAGGTACAAGAGCGTTTAGAAAATGGAGAAACGTTATTTTTAGTAGATGTAAGAGAAGATGAAGAAGTAGCGGCAGGAAAGATTCCAGAAGCTGTACATATTAAAATGGGCGATATCCCACATAAAGTAGATTTCTTTAATAAAGAGAATGAATATATCTTTATTTGTCGTTCAGGAATGCGCAGTGAAAATGTATGTCATTATTTAAATGAACAAGGGTTTAAAACAGTGAACATGGTTGGCGGTATGCTTCAATATGAAGGTGAAACGAAATAGTTAATTGTAAAAAACTTGAAACGAGTCTGTTTCAAGTTTTTTTCTTTTGCATACAGTATAAAAAAGGAGGAGGGGTAAATGGGGATTAATTTGCGTAAAGTAAAAATTATTAATAATACAGGAGCTGTTAATGTCGGTGACTGTTATGATCTCTCACCTTTAGCTGTAGCAAAAGTATATGCAGGTGCTGGAGGATCGAGTGCGGCTATTTTTTTAAATGGAAAAAGGCAGCCAGAAGCGGTCATTAGAACATCAGTATTTCTTCCGCCTTTTGCAACGAGTACACGTACGTTAGGTTCATAGAGGAAAGGTAGAGTGTAATTATGCCTGCTCATATAAAAGAGTTTGTTATTGTGAATAACACTGGAAATATATTTACCGGTGATAATTTGAGCGACACTTCATTTACTGCTTCGAAATCATATAGTGGTTCAATGGGGTGTACTTGGATTGATGTTGTTACAGTAATAGGGACGGAGACGAAGCTTTGTTTACAGCCGGGAGATTCGGTGACGACGACGTATACAAGGGGCACTCCTGCTGGTACTGTAACAGGAGCAAATATGGGGCAAAATGTAAATACATCGAGTATAGCGCAAGCTGTCCCTAATACAGATAATATGGATTCAATTGCAGGACTCCCTTAAGAAATTAAGGGAGTTTTTATTATTCAAAATAAAAATAGTCTTGGAAATTATTTTTGTAAATAGATTAAGAAGAGGCTTATTTATTATGAAAAAGACGGTTTGTAGGCGGTGAAAGTGTGAAGAATCGTGATAATAATCGGAAGCAAAATTCGTTAAGCTCTAATTTTAGAATTCCACCCGAACTTATTGGGCCTACTTTCCCCCCTGTTCCAACTGGATTTACAGGTATAGGGATTACTGGTCCAACCGGTCCACAAGGCCCAACAGGACCTCAAGGACCAAGAGGATTACAAGGTCCGATGGGGGAGATGGGCCCGACAGGACCTCAAGGTGTGCAAGGGATACAAGGATCAGTTGGGCCAATAGGTGCAACTGGACCAGAAGGACAGCAGGGCCCACAAGGATTGAGAGGACCACAAGGAGAAACTGGAGCGACAGGACCTCAAGGGGTGCAAGGGTTACAAGGTCCGATTGGTCCAACGGGAGCGACTGGGGCACAAGGTATACAAGGGATACAGGGATTACAGGGGCCAATTGGAGCGACGGGACCTGAGGGACCTCAAGGAATTCAAGGTGTCCAAGGGTTGCCGGGTGCAACTGGTCCACAAGGAATACAAGGAGCACAAGGGATACAAGGAACACAAGGACCGAGTGGAAATACAGGTGCAACCGGAGCAACTGGTCAGGGGATAACAGGCCCGACTGGAATAACAGGTCCAACTGGGATAACTGGACCATCTGGAGGACCTCCTGGTCCGACGGGGCCGACTGGTGCGACAGGTCCGGGCGGTGGACCGAGTGGAAGTACAGGTGCGACTGGAGCAACTGGGAATACTGGAGCTACAGGAAGTACAGGGGTAACAGGAGCAACGGGAAGTATAGGTCCGACTGGAAGCACGGGAGCACAGGGCTTGCAAGGAATCCAAGGGATTCAAGGGCCAATTGGGCCAACAGGTCCAGAAGGTCCACAGGGTATTCAAGGTATTCCTGGTCCGACGGGAGTAACTGGTGAACAAGGAATACAAGGAGTTCAAGGTATTCAAGGGGCAAAGGGAGCAACAGGGGATCAAGGTCCACAAGGGATACAGGGGGCTATAGGGCCTCAAGGGGCCACAGGAGCAACAGGAGATCAAGGTCCACAAGGAATACAAGGAGTACCAGGGCCATCAGGAGCAACAGGCCCACAGGGAGTTCAAGGGATACAAGGTCCGATGGGGGATATAGGACCAACAGGTCCAGAAGGCCCAGAGGGACTTCAGGGCCCGCAAGGAATACAAGGTGTGCCAGGGCCAGTTGGAGCAACGGGTCCAGAGGGTTCCCAGGGGATACAAGGTATTCAAGGACCGGTAGGAACAACAGGCCCACAAGGTCCACAAGGAATTCAGGGAATACAAGGTGTGCAAGGGATAACGGGAGCACCTGGAGTACAAGGAGTAACTGGAATTCAAGGGATACAAGGGGAAATAGGAGCAACGGGTCCAGAGGGTCCCCAAGGAGTGCAAGGTGCTCAAGGGGGGATTGGTCCAACAGGTCCGATGGGTCCCCAAGGTGTGCAAGGAGTACAAGGAATTCAAGGAGCGACGGGCGCACAAGGAGTGCAAGGTCCACAGGGAATTCAAGGAATCCAAGGTCCGACGGGGGCAACAGGAGATACGGGAGCAACAGGTGCGACAGGGGAAGGCACTACAGGCCCAACAGGAGTAACCGGTCCAACAGGGGTAACAGGCCCATCTGGAGGACCAGCAGGACCGACCGGCCCAACGGGGCCATCAGGTCCGGCGGGAGTAACTGGTCCATCTGGTGGACCACCTGGCCCGACAGGAGCAACAGGTGCGACAGGAGTAACAGGAGATACTGGGGCGACAGGCTCAACTGGAGTGACAGGAGCGACAGGAGAAACGGGAGCAACCGGAGTGACGGGTTTGCAAGGTCCGCAAGGAATCCAAGGTGTGCAGGGAGAGATAGGTCCGACGGGTCCCCAAGGTGTTCAAGGTCCCCAAGGAATTCAAGGCCCGCAAGGAATCCAAGGTCCAACGGGGGCTACAGGAGCAACCGGTTCACAAGGTCCAACTGGAGATACAGGTCCAACCGGAGCTGGAGCCACTGGAGCGACCGGGGCGACTGGAGTTAGTACAACTGCAACGTATGCATTTGCGAATAATACATCAGGAACCGCTATTTCCGTTTTATTAGGCGGTACGAACGTACCATTACCGAACAATCAAAATATTGGCCCAGGAATAACCGTTAGTGGTGGGAATACTGTATTTACAGTTGCGAATGCAGGAAACTATTATATAGCTTATACAATTAATTTAACGGCAGGATTAGTTGTAAGTTCTCGTATAACTGTAAATGGCAGTCCGCTTGCGGGAACGATAAACGCCCCGACAGTGGCTACTGGTTCATTTAGTGCAACAATAATCGCTAACTTGCCTGCTGGAGCTGCTATTAGTCTGCAGTTATTTGGATTAGTTGCAATAGCTACATTATCTACGGCAACGCCAGGAGCTACTCTAACTATTATTAGGTTAAGTTAATAAGAAGAAAACCTTGGGGCTTTTATGCTTCAAGGTTTTTTTATCTTTGTATTTGTAAGTAAACCTCGTTAACCAAGGGGAAGTGGATCCCCTCTAATTATTTAGAGTTTCACTTTATTCACTTGAGCAAAAACATCGCAGTTCGAAAATATATTATAATAGAATGAAAAGAAAGAAATTTGGCAGAAAGGGAGGGTGGCGATGAAGGAGATGGTTAAAGATTTTTTTGGACGCCCACTTCAAGATTTACGTATATCTGTCATTGATCGTTGCAATTTTAGATGTACATATTGTATGCCAGCGGAAATATTTGGGCCAGAATATGCTTTTTTGAAAGACGAGTTTTTACTAACTTTTGATGAAATTGAGCGTTTGGCAAAATTATTTGTTAGCATCGGTGTACGGAAAATTAGACTTACTGGCGGTGAGCCACTGCTTCGTAAAGATTTAACAAAACTTATTGCACGTCTTGTGAAAATTGATGGGCTAATAGATATAGGGTTAACGACAAATGCTATTCATTTAACGAAACAAGCGAAGGCATTAAAAGAAGCTGGATTACATAGAGTGAATGTTAGTTTAGATGCGATAGATGATGACATATTTAAGAATATTAATGGTCGAAATATTAATACGAAACCGGTAATTAAGGGAATTATAGCAGCTAAAGAGGCGGGCTTGGAAGTAAAGGTAAATATGGTTGTGAAAAAAGGGATGAACGATCATCAAGTACTACCGATGGCTGCGTATTTTAAAGAGCAAGGAATTCCGCTTCGGTTTATTGAGTTTATGGATGTTGGTAGTACAAATGGGTGGAATTTTGATCAAGTCATTACAAAACGAGAATTGATTGAGATGATTCATAAGGTGTATCCGCTTGAGCCAGCTGAAGCGCATTACTTTGGTGAAGTTGCAAAGCGATATCGGTACGTTGGAACAAATGTTGAAGTTGGTTTTATTACATCTGTTTCTGAGTCATTTTGTGTCTCTTGTACGAGGGCGAGAATTTCGGCAGATGGAAAGTTTTATACGTGCTTATTTGCGACAGATGGTTTGGATGTAAGAGAACTTCTTAGAGGAAATCTTTCGGATGAGGAGTTATTAAGTGTTATACAAGATGTATGGATGAATAGAAAAGATAGGTATTCGGATGAACGAACAGAAGAAAGTGCAAAAAATCGTCCGAAAATCGAAATGTCTTATATAGGAGGATAAGAAAGGGGGGTATCGCATGCAGGAGCGATATTCAAGACAAATATTATTTTCTGGTGTTGGAGAAGAAGGACAGAGAAAAATAAGAGAGAAGCATGTGCTTATTATTGGTGCTGGTGCTCTCGGTGCGGCAAATGCAGAAGCGATTGTTAGAGCGGGTGTTGGAAAAGTAACGATTGCTGATCGTGATTATGTAGAATGGAGTAATTTACAAAGACAACAACTATATACAGAAGAAGATGCAAAGCAGTATAAACCGAAGGCGGTAGCGGCAGCAGAGCATTTAAGAGCGATTAATTCTGAGGTGGAAATAACTCCTGTTGTGACGGATGTAACGGTGCAAGAAATGGAAGAATTAGTGAATGATGTAGATTTAATATTAGATGCGACAGATAATTTTGAAACGCGCCTTCTCATTAATGATATTTCACAAAAGTATAATCTTCCGTGGATATATGGTGGGTGCGTTGGAAGCTACGGAGTAACGTATACAATTTTACCAGGGAAAACACCGTGTTTTCGCTGTTTAATGGAGCATCCGGCGAGCGGAGCAACATGTGACACAGCTGGTATTATACAACCGGCAGTACAATTAGTAGTTGCGCATCAAACTACGGAAGCGCTGAAAATATTAGTAGAAGACTACGGAGCGCTTCGTGAAACGATGTTATCATTTGATCTTTGGAATAATCAACAGATGGCATTTAAAGTGAATAGGCAGAAAAAAGATACTTGTTTATCTTGCGGAAGGTTACGTACATATCCGAGTTTAACATTTGAAGCACAAACGAAAACAGAAGTGTTATGTGGGCGAAATACAGTGCAAATTCGTCCAGGTGTGCGGAAGAATTTTAATTTGGAAGAAATTAAAAAGCGCTTACAAAGAAGCGTAGAGATAAAGGCGACACCTTATTTATTGTCGTTTCCGGTAGAAGAATATCGTTTTGTTTTATTTACAGATGGCAGAGCTTTCATTCATGGGACGAATGATATAAATGTAGCGAAAAGTTTATATGCAAGATATATAGGTTGAACCTAAAGGAAATCCTTTAGGTTCAACGGAGAAAGGATTATGAATTTCTCGTATAATCTCCACTTTTTCCACCTGTTTTTTCAAGTAAGTACGTTTCGCCGATAATCATACCTTTATCGACAGCTTTACACATATCATACACAGTAAGGGCGGTAGCCGAAGCAGCTGTTAAAGCTTCCATTTCAACACCGGTGCTACCTTCTGTTTTAACTTTTACTTTAATGAGTAAACGATATTGTTCTTCTGATTGTTTCCAATCGAAAGAAACGTCAACACCTTTTAATAGTAAAGGATGGCACATTGGAATAATATCAGAAGTTCGTTTCGCAGCCATAATGCCTGCGATTTGCGCAACTGCTAATACGTCACCTTTCCCAATTTCATTGTGAGAGATTTTATCGTAAATTTCTTTCGTAACGACAATGCTAGAGCACGCAATTGCTGTTCGAACGGTTGCTTTTTTGTCACTTATATCAACCATCTTCGCGCGTCCTTGGTCATTAAAGTGTGTAAATGAAGACATGGAATTCCTCCTTGAAGTAATTTCTATTGAATATATAAAGTTTAATCGAGATAAAAAAAATTGCAAATATGAGGTGAGAAACGATGGTAGAAAAACGAATTCCAATTCAAGTTGCTGAGGCAGTAGAACGGGTAATGAAATATGCAAAGCATGGTGAAGTAGAAGAAATTTCTATTACGGAAAGTTACGGGAGAATTCTCGGGGAAGATGTTGTCTCAGATCATGACGTTCCTCATTTTGATCGTTCCCCTTACGATGGTTTCGCCATTCGAGCAGAAGATACGAAAGAAGCAACTCAAGAGAATCCAGTTGAATTTGAAGTAATAGGAGAAATCGGGGCGGGTTCTGTTTTTACAGAAGAAGTAGGATCTTTTCAGGTGGTTCGTATTATGACAGGAGCAGCTATTCCAAAAGATTGCAATGCAGTCGTAATGCTAGAGCTGACAGAAGGGTTTGAGAAGAACGGGAAAACATATATGAAGTTAAAACGCCCTTTTAATAACGGTGACAATGTGTCATTTAAAGGAGAAGATATAAAACAAAATCAAGTTCTCGTTCAGAAAGGCGTTGCAATTAATCCAGGTGTTGCCGCCTTATTAGCAACGTTTGGATATAGTACTGTGAAAGTTGTAAAACAGCCTGTTGTCGGTATTGTAACGACAGGAAGTGAATTATTAGAAGTACATGAGCCGTTAGAACCGGGGAAAATTAGAAATAGCAATTCGTATATGATCGCAGCTCAAATTATGAAAGCTGGCGGGAAAGTTCGTTATTATGGTCAACTCGCGGATGAGTTAGATGCATGTTTTACAGCTGTTCAATCAGCGGTGGATGAGGTCGACATTTTAATTACAACAGGCGGTGTATCAGTAGGAGATTATGACTACTTACCAGCTATTTATGAAAGGTTACAGGCAAATGTACTCTTTAATAAGATAGCCATGAGGCCCGGAAGTGTAACGACAGTAGCTGAGGTTGATGGAAAGTTACTCTTTGGTTTATCAGGAAATCCGTCTGCTTGTTATGTAGGCTTTGAATTATTTGTGCATCCAATTATAAAAACGTATTTGTATGCGAAGGAACCTCACGTATATAGAGCGGATGCTATTTTACAAAAAGATTTTCCAAAGCCAAATCCATTTACTCGTTTCGTAAGAGCGAACGTAACAATTGTGGACGGGGCGTTACAAGCGATGCCAGTTGGTTTAGATAAATCGAGTGCGGTATCTTCACTTGCAGATGCGAATGCTTTTATCGTGTTGCCTGGAGGAACGAGAGGATTTGAGACCGGAATGAAAGTATCCGTATTATTGTTAGAGCACTCTGAGGGATGTGATTGGCCATGGGCAAAGCCCCTTCAATCTTACAAATAGTAGGATATCAAAATAGCGGGAAAACAACACTTGTTGAGAAAGTGGTGCATGCACTAGCTGAACGAAAAATGAAAGTTGCTACAATTAAACATCACGGGCACGGAGGCTTTCCAGAAGTAGCGCAAAAAGATAGCGAAAGACACCGTAAAGCTGGTGCTGTCGTAAGTAGTGTAGAAGGTGCTGGATTGCTTTCACTTTCTTCACTAAGAAAGAAATGGTCCTTGCAAGAAATTATTCGCTTATATGAGTTTTTTGAAGTGGATACAATTTTAATAGAAGGCTATAAAAAAGAGAATTACTCGAAAGTAGTGTTACTTCGTTCTGCGGAAGAGATTGAGCTTTTACATAAAGTAGAAAATATAGTGGCGGTTATTACGTGGTATGATGTTCCGGCAAATATACGAGAAGAATATAAAGTATTTCATATAACAGAAGAAGAGTTGTACATAGACTGGTTTTTACAAACGGTTAGGAGTGCGAAATGATAAATACATATTATGAAGTAATTGATACAGAAATCTCGATTGAAGAAGTAACGAAGAAAGTAATTCGACGTGAATGCGGTGCTGTTACAACATTTATTGGAACGGTTAGAGAGTTTACGAAAGGGCGTCGTACATTATACTTAGAGTATGTTGCTTATAAGACGATGGCAGAAAAGATGCTAGAGAAAATTGGCTTGGAAGTGAAAGAGAAATGGCCAGGTACATATGTTGCGATTACACATCGCATCGGTACGTTGCAAATTTCTGATATAGCGGTTGTTGTTGCTGTTTCAACACCACACCGTAAAGCGGCTTATGAAGCGAACGAATATATTATGGAACGCATAAAACAAATTGTTCCGATTTGGAAAAAGGAGTTTTGGGAAGATGGTGATTCATGGATTGGTGATCAATTAGAAAAAACACCATATCCGGCGGGAGAGCCTGGGAAGGAGCTATAAGTATGATTAGAGTATTGTTATTTGCGCACTTGCAAGAAGAAGCAGGGACAAGTGAATTACAAATAGAGAAAGAAAATATTACGGTTGCACAGTTAAAAGATGTTGTTGCGAACGAATATAATGTACCAGTTTCAGAGCCAATTATGGTTGCGATTAATGAAGAATACGCAAATGAAGATGACAGGGTTCAATCTGGTGATGTTGTTGCACTAATTCCACCAGTGAGCGGTGGTTAATATTGGATTCATTAAAACGATTTTCCTACATAGGGAAAGTCGTTTTTTTATGGCAGTTTTGAGAACACTAATCTATAGAACAAGGAGGGAACTATGAAAAAAATATGTGTAGTTATCACAATGCTATGTGTGGCCTTTTTCTCTTCTCCAAGCGATTCTTTCGCGAAAGAATCAAGAGAACAGCTTTTAGAGAGTGCATTATCAAATAGGTACTATTCAGTTATTAGACAAGTGACAGAAGATCAATATGAATGTGCTTCAGTTATAGATATAAAGCGTCTTGGCAAGAAAGATGAATTTGTTCCTAGATACGAAGTGAAGCTACAATTTCTTACATTTCAAGGAGCGCATAATCCGCCGAACGATAAAGTTACGCTTACTTTGGAAGATCATTTAGATCACGTAAAGATAAAGAAAGTGGAGCGAGAAAAGAATGTTTCTGACGTTATTGCAGAAAAAGTTTGTGAACGGGAAAAAGAAAAAATAAAAGCTCACTCTAACGACTTAGAGTGATAATCTATGGCATTTAGTAAAGAAAGGTAATGAGTGATGGATATATTTTTAGCGATTTTACCAGCTATATTTTGGGGAAGTATTGTGCTATTTAACGTAAAACTGGGCGGGGGCCCGTATAGTCAAACGCTCGGAACAACGTTTGGAGCACTTATTTTCTCAATTGTTGTTTATATTTTTATGAAGCCAGTATTAACACCTACCGTTATCGGAGTTGGAGTTGTGTCAGGTTTATTTTGGGCGCTTGGTCAGGCAAATCAATTGAAAAGTATTGATTTAATGGGTGTTTCGAGGACGATGCCAATTTCAACAGGACTTCAATTAGTCGCGACGACTTTATTTGGCGTTATCGTATTTCATGAATGGTCCACGACAATATCGGTCGTCCTTGGGATTTTAGCGCTCGTTTGTATTATTATCGGTGTTATTTTAACATCGCTTCAAAGTGAAGAAGAAAAGAATGCAGAGCAAGCAGCAAACTTTAAAAGAGGTATCGTAATTTTATTAATTTCAACAGTCGGTTATTTAGTTTACGTAGTAGTAATTAGGTTATTTAACGTAGATGGCTGGTCGGCTTTGTTGCCACAAGCAGTTGGTATGGTGTTAGGTGGGATTTTGCTTACCTTTAAACATCATCCATTTAATAAATATGCAATTCGAAATATTATTCCAGGATTAATTTGGGCAGCTGGAAATATGTTTTTATTCATTTCACAGCCGCGTGTTGGAGTCGCAACAAGTTTCTCGCTATCGCAAATGGGAATTATTATTTCCACGCTTGGTGGGATCCTTATATTAGGTGAAAAGAAAACGAAACGTCAATTAACGGGTATCGTTGTCGGTATCGTTTTTATTATCGCAGCCGGAATTATGTTAGGTATAGCCAAAAGTTAAAGGAGGTATGGAAATGTATAGTGATTTAGCAGGGAAAGTTGTCGTTATTACAGGATCAGCAACTGGTCTCGGAAGAGCGATGGGAGTAAGGTTTGCTAAGGAAAAAGCGAAAGTGGTTATTAATTATCGCTCACGAGAATCAGAAGCGAATGATGTGTTAGAAGAAATTAAAAAGGTAGGCGGCGAAGCGATTGCTGTAAAAGGTGATGTAACCGTCGAATCAGATGTTGTGAATCTTATTCAATCTGCTGTGAAAGAGTTTGGTACGCTTGACGTTATGATTAATAATGCAGGGATAGAAAACGCGGTACCATCGCATGAAATGCCGCTTGAAGATTGGAATAGGGTAATTAATACAAATTTAACAGGTGCTTTTTTAGGAAGTCGTGAAGCGATTAAATATTTTGTAGAACATGATATTAAAGGGTCTGTCATTAATATGTCTAGTGTTCATGAGAAAATTCCGTGGCCACTATTTGTGCACTATGCAGCAAGTAAGGGTGGTATTAAACTGATGACAGAAACGTTAGCGCTAGAATATGCGCCAAAAGGTATTCGAGTAAATAATATTGGGCCAGGTGCAATTAATACGCCAATTAATGCCGAAAAGTTTGCTGATCCAAAACAGCGGGCTGACGTAGAAAGTATGATACCGATGGGCTACATTGGAAAACCTGAAGAAATCGCAGCAGTAGCAACTTGGCTTGCTTCATCAGAGGCGAGTTACGTAACTGGAATTACGTTATTTGCAGATGGTGGAATGACTTTATACCCATCGTTTCAAGCTGGGCGTGGGTAATATGAAAAGGACAAAGAGTTTTATCTCTTTGTCCTTTTTTACAAAAAAAATAGCGTTCGGCTATTTTAAAATTAATGATTAATTGTATCTTGAAGAAATTCTGTTGCTTGATGTTCAGTAACATTTTGTACGAGCGCGACTTCGCTGATCATCATTTTTCGTGCATTATCTAGCATTTGTTTTTCGCTCGCATTTAATGTTCTCTCTTTATTACGGCGAAGTAAATCCCGAACCACTTCTGCGCTATCTTGTAAATTGCCATTTTTCATTTTTTCCATATTCATTGTATATCTTTGTTTCCATGAGAGTGATGGGTCTGACTCCCCGTTTTGAAATTCAAGAAGTATATCATCTAACGTACCTCGATCAACGATATAACGAATACCTGATTTTTTTAATTGTTCCATCGGAAGCATTACTTGCATATCTTTACTAATGATGCGTATCACACAATATTGACGTGAAGTACCTAATATTTCTTTCTCTTCAATTGCTTCGATAATTCCTGCACCGTGCATTGGATAAACGATTTTATCACCAATTTGAAACAAATCATCCACCTCCATATGTGGTAACCACTTTTAATGATAGCACACTTATATAAAAATGTCAAATTTTATATAATAACATAACATTTATATTCGAGTCAATAATATAGAGTGCTTTTTTTTATGTTTTTTTGAACATATTTATCCCGCATTAACGGGCGATAAGACCCCCATCTCAAAATTTAGAAAAAGCAAAGAAGTTAGGTGGGGGTCGGGCTGATTAAAGTTTCACTTTATAGTGATTTTTTTAGAAAAATAGTACATGTGAGAAAGAAGGCATATCCACTTATTTTTAAGCATAAAATGTAAAAGCGCTAATACAATATACCTAAATCCGTTCTTTGCAAAGGAGGGAGAGAAGGTGGGGCGCACAATAAAAATTGATATTACAAATAAAGTTGTAGCTAAATTTAGACCAAATTATTTGGAATTATATACGAGTAAATTTATGATAGGTAAGTTTTATATCTATACTGAAGATAAAAAATATGTGTTAGAAGACGGATATATATATGAGAATGGAAAGTTTTATCGCATCATAGATACGCACCGTGGCAATAATCAAGCGGCGGAGGGCTGCGATCTAGGATGGTGTTAACATGATTCGTGTGAAAGTTTTTGATGAAAGTCACGAAAAAGACTTAGAGGACGCTGTGAATGTGTTTTTGAAAAAGATTGATGATAGCAACTTTGTAGATATTAAGTATCAAGTTGGTGTTTCCATTAACGACGATGAAAACCAAATTTATTGTTTTTCAGCAATGATCGTTTATAAAGCATAAAAAAGAGCTGGCTCACCCAGCTCTTTTTTATGTTTTATGTTGGGACAACATGTGTCGGTAATACGTTCATAATAGATTGGGGTGTGCCTAATTTCTTTGTCGTTAAAAGAGGCTCCCCTGTTTCATGATTTTGAGCATCTTTACACATACCAAGGTGATAACGATCACCTAAAAATGGATCAATATAAAAACCGTTTTTGAATACTTTATCATTCGGATGTTTTTCATGATGAATATCAGAGCAGTTAATGCAATAGAACATAGCTTTCATCCCCTTTTTATTTTTGTTTGAAAAAAGTGAGTAGGTAGTCATTTCGCTCCTGAGGAAATGTTGAGGAGAAGAGAAATAACTACCTACTCAAATGGTGGGCATATTCCTTCTGATTTGTCATATCTCGCGTATTGTCCCTTGAGGGAAGGAGGAGAGACGAAGTACGCATGATATAAGTAAGGCGCTTCTCTCAAGATAAATGATGGAGTTTCATGTTGAGAGAAGTTTTTATTTTGTATTGCCTTTGTGAGTATATTATGAGGAAATGCTAAGAGGGTGTTTGTCCTGTTGAAAAAATGTTGAGAATTTCTCAACAGTAAAAGAATTAGCGTTGACATGAAACTAAAAGGTGTTATATTATCAAAGTATAACCAAAAGGTGTTATGTTATAACGCCGAGTAAAGGAGAATGAAAATGGAACAACAAAATACATTAAATGATATTAAACAAACAATCGTTTTTAACGCGTCTATTCAAAAGGTATGGAGTGTAGTATCAACTGCAGAAGGGATTGCGTCATGGTTTATGCCAAATGATTTTGTATTAGAGGTAGGACATGAATTTCATGTGCAATCACCATTTGGGCCATCACCATGTAAAGTGTTAGAGATTGATGAGCCAAACTATTTATCTTTCTCATGGGATACAGATGGCTGGGTTGTTTCATTTAATTTGAAAGACTTAGGAGATAACAAAACAGAATTTACGTTAATTCACGGCGGCTGGAAACATCCTGATGAAATTCTTCCGAAAGCAAATGCGAAGAGCTCTATTATTCGCGATAGAATGAGCGGTGGTTGGGTAGCAATTGTAAATGAAAAACTGAAAAAGGTTGTCGAAGGCTAAGTGTCCTCGTCAGCAGCGAAATATGATGTATTTCAAGCAATTGCTGATCCAACCCGCCGAGAAGTAATACGGTTATTAAGTGACAAAGAGTTACCGATTTCCAAAATAACGGATCATTTTCCGATGAGTCGTACTGCGGTTGTAAAGCACCTTCATATTCTTTCGGAAGCGAATTTAGTAAGTGGAAGAAAAAGCGGAAGAGAGAAGATATATCGTTTGCATCCAGAACCATTAGAAGAATTACAACAGTGGCTCTCATATTATGAACGTTTTTGGGATAATAAATTATCCATGCTGAAACATATTGTGGAGAATGAAGAATAAAAAAAGGATGACCAAAATGGTCATCCTTTTTATTGTTGCTCACTTGTTTGTGTAGCTGGCTTTAATAAAAGCCAACCGATAATTAATGTACATACTGCTAATACGAAAGTGCTCATATAAATAACGTGTACACTTGCAGCTAATGCGGATTGTGATTCAGTGGCTACACTTGCTGTAGTCCCGCCGTGTCCACCAGATACAAGATCAAGGTTTTTAATGCCGCGTGCATGAATCATCGTATTAAAGATTGTTCCAAAGATTGCAGCACCTAACGTTTGACTGAATGTATTAATAAATGTGTTTAAACCAACAGCTGTTCCGCGTGTATGAGCTGGTACGGCTGCTTGAATTGTTACCATGTAAATCGGTGTCACAAGCCCCATTCCTAAGCCGAATAATCCGACTGCTACATAAATAAGGAACGATGGTGAATTTGTTGATAGTGTAAATAATAAGAACGTAGCGACTGATAAAATGCTAGCTCCAAGTAAAATGATTTGTTTCGTTTTTAATTTGCCTACTAAGTTACCAGAGAAAATAGCGCCAAATGTCCACATAACAGGGATTGGCATTAAAATAAGTCCAGCTTCTGTAGCATTTTTCCCTAATACACCTTGGCTCCAAATTGGAAGGTACATTGTAATACTAATAATCATTGCGCCAGCAATAAGAGTTAATATATTTATCGTAGATAATGTACGGTTAGAGAAAAGTGCTAGCGGAATTAATGGTTCTGGAGATTTTTTCTCGATGAATAAGAAAATAATAAATGAAATAGCGGCAAAGATTAATAGGCCGATAATTGTCATGTCTCCCCAGTTTTGCTTACTGCTACCTGTTAATAATGCATATAGTAGAGCGATTGTACTTAATGAGAAGACTGTTGCACCAAGATAATCGATATGATGCTTAGCAGGTTTAATAGATTCTTTGTAGTAAATTGCAATCATTAAGCAAGCGATAATTCCGAATGGAACGTTTAGGAAGAAAATATAACGCCAAGAAAGAGAATCAACTAAAAATCCACCTACTAACGGTCCGATAACACCGGATACACCCCAAACGGCACTCATCCAACCTTGTGCTTTCGCGCGGTCTTTCGCTTCGCTATATAAGTCTCCAATAATCGTCATTGTGATTGGCATAACAGCACCAGCACCGATACCTTGAAGCGCGCGGAAGAAGATTAATTGTTCCATCGATGTAACGACTCCGCAAAGTGCAGAACCGACTAAAAAGATTGTAGCTCCGATCAGTAAAACTTTTTTACGGCCAAATAAATCAGCGAGCTTTCCGTATATTGGAGTCGAAACAGCTGTTGCAAGCATATAAATTGCATATACCCAACTAACAAGTTCGACGCCTGACAAATCACTCGTTATACGAGGGATTGCTGTACTAACAATCGTTCCTTCTACCGCAGAAAGAAACGTCATTAACATTAAAGACATCATGACTTTTTTTCTCATTTGTTTTCCCCTTACCCTTTTTTAAATATTCAACAATATAAAATATAAAGGTACTAAGGTATATAAAGCAACAAAAAAGCAATGGGAAGTTAAGTGGAGCGTATATTTGTCGTTTCTTGTCGGCGAGTCGGTATATTTGGGAAATCGCTGATATAAGTTGTGGAATCGCTCATATAATTTCATGTACCTATAAAAAAAGAAACAGGAATCCCTGTTTCTTTTTTTAATACTGCATTTTCGCGTTTTCTCCAGCTGTCGTTCCGGCAATTCTACCAGTAACAAGGGCTGATGTAATATTATAGCCACCAGTATAACCATGAATATCAAGAACTTCTCCGCAGAAATATAAGCCGTTCGTAAATTTAGAAGACATTTCTTTCGGGTTAATTTCTTTCACGGATACACCGCCGCCAGTAACGAATGCTTTTTCAATTGACTGCGTACCATTTACATTCACAGTAAACTCTTTAAAGTCTTTCACAAGTGCACGAATCTTTTCGTGAGAAACTTGTCCAGCTTGTTCGCTACCGTCAATTTCATTTTTTTCTAATAAGAATAGGAAGTAACGTTCAGGGACATAACCTTTTAAAACGTTTTTAATTCCTTTTTTTGGATCTTCTTTCATTTGTTTCAGCATGCGCTGGAATAGTTGCTCACTATTTTCCTCTGGCAATGCATCAATACTCATTTGTATTGTATTCGTTTTAAACTTTTTCAGTGCTTTCACGACGAATTGACTACAGCGAAGAGCAGCAGGACCAGATAGGCCAAAATGAGTGAAGAGCATGTCCATTTTGTGAGAAATGATAACTTTTCCTTTCGGGTTTAATACGCTTAAGTTTATATCACGTAAAGCAAGACCTTGTAATGAGCGGTCACGTATAAACGGCTCGTTTGAAAGGATAGGTACTTCTGTTGGGAATAATTCTGTAATTGTATGACCCGCTTTTTCAGCCCAAGCATATCCGTCTCCAGTAGATCCGGTTTGAGGAACTGATTTTCCGCCAACAGCGATAACGACGTGATTTGTTTCTAACACTTCGCCTGTTTGCAGTATAACTGCTTTCGTTTGACCATTTTCATATTCAATCGTTTCAACAGGTGTATTTGTACGAATTTTTACACCTAAGTCTTTTAATCGTGTTAAAAGTGCGTCTACAACAGATTGTGCTTTGTTTGACACAGGGAACATGCGACCGTGGTCTTCTTCTTTCAATTTAACACCGAGATTTTCGAAGAATGTAATAATATCTTCATTATTAAAAATAGAAAAAGCGCTGTATAAGAAGCGACCGTTTCCTGGTATATGTTTAACAATTTCATCAAGTGGTAGACGGTTTGTTACGTTACAGCGTCCACCACCAGAAATTGCAAGTTTACGCCCAAGTTTATTTCCTTTATCAAGAAGTAAGACATTTGCGCCTTCTTCTGCAGCACCAATTGCAGCCATTAGCCCAGAAGGACCGCCGCCGATGACAATAACATCATAATGCATAATATATCGACCTCATTTTCTACATTTCCTGCCTAAAAGAATAGCATGTTTTCCATTAAAAGAAAAATAGAGTGAAGTACTGCTTAATGAGAGAATTGTGGTACAATACAAAAGTTAGAGTTCAGCACTATCCTGCCATTTGTAGGCGATAAGACTAAAACCTCAAGATTTAGGAGAAGTAAATAGGGAGTCTGTTAGCCTGTAAATGCTCGAATGGTTCAACTAATAAGGAGTAGGAGAGAAGTCTCCAACTAATTATAGTTTCACTTTATGTAGATGTAGGAGGATTTTTGTATGTCCGATTCGAAATTTCTGCGCGGAACGCTTATTGTTACGCTAGGGACATTTTTAGTAAAGTTCTTAGGCATGATTTACGTCTTTCCGTTTCATGCATTAGTAGGAACAGAAGGCGGAACGCTCTATACATATGGATACATTCCATATACGATCTTTTTAAGTATCGCAACGGCAGGTGTGCCACTTGCTGTTTCAAAATTTGTTTCCAAATATAATGCGCTTGGCGATTATAAAACGAGCCGGAGAATGTTCCGCTCGGGAATGGTTATGATGATAGTAACAGGAGTTCTTTCGTTCCTAGTACTGTACATGACGGCGCCATTGTTTGCAGAAGCGATGCTTGGTAAACAAAGTATACACAATAATGTAGGAGAAGTTACGACGATTATTCGTCTTGTAAGTTTCGCACTTATTGTTGTACCAGCAGCGAGTTTAATTCGTGGTTATTTCCAAGGTCACCAGTCTATGGGACCAACTACCGTTTCACAAATTATTGAACAAATTATTCGTATCGTCTTTTTATTAGCAGGTAGTTTTATCGTTATTAAAGTACTTGGCGGTACAGTTGCAACAGCAGTTGGAGTAGCGACATTTGCTGCGTTCGTTTCAGCGGTTGGAGCACTCGGTGTGTTAATTTGGTACTGGTTAAAACGTAAAAAATATTTGGATCAATATCTAATTGAACAAACTGTACCAGAATCAACAGTAAGCACCGTTCAATTGTTTAAAGAGTTATTTGCATATGCGATTCCTTACGTTGTAATTGGGTTAACAATTCCTTTATATCAACAAATTGATACATTGACATTTAACTCAATTATGCAGGCGATTGGTCAAGGTGATATCGCAGAGCGAGCTCTCGGTATTTTCACAATGTGGACGCATAAGTTAATTATGATTCCTGTATCACTTGCAACAGCGTTTAGTTTAACGCTTGTACCAGCAATTACAAAATCATTTACTGAAAAACAATACCGTTATTTGAAATTACAAATTACACAAACATTCCAGGCGAATATGTTTTTAACATTGCCAGCAGTTGTCGGTATTTCTTCACTGGCATATCCAATTTATACTGCGTTTTACGATTCAGATCCACTAGGTGGACAAGTATTAATGTGGTATGCACCAGTTGCGTTGTTATTCGCTTTATTTACAGTAACAGCGGCAATCCTGCAAGGTATTAACCAGCAGAAGCATGCGATTATTGCGCTTATAATGGGCGTTATTTTGAAATTTGTATGTAACGTAATCTTTATTCGTTATTTCGGTACAGTAGGAGCAATTCTAGCAACAGCAGTTGGTTTCTTAGCTTCTGTTTGGTACACAAATCAACAAATTAAAAAATACGCACACTATTCATTCGGTGTTGTATATAAAAGAACATTCCAAATTGCAGTACTAACACTTATAATGGTCGTTGCTGTAAAACTATCACAATGGCTTCTATCCTTCATGATTTCGCCTGATGGCCGTATGGGTGCTCTTATAACAGTTGCAATTTGTGCAGGTATTGGCGGTCTTGTTTACGGATTGTTAGCAATTCGCACAGGAGTACTTGAAAGAGTATTTGGCGGAGAAGCATTAGATAAAATTCAACGTAAACTTGGTAGTAGATTTAAAATAAAGTTGAAATCAAGAGGGGCGTAATTACGTCCCCTTTTCTATGATAAATAAAGAAGGTGAAAAACGTGAGATTAGATAAATTATTAGCAAATATGGGATATGGAAGTAGAAAAGAAGTAAAGAAATTATTGAAAGACGGCGTTGTGAAAATTGATGGAACGCCAGTAAAAGATGCGAAAGTTCATGTAAATGTAGAAGAGCAAGAAGTTATGATTCACGGTGAAGTTGTGGAATACAAAGAATTTGTTTACTTAATGATGCATAAACCACAAGGTGTTATTTCAGCGACGGAAGATGATAATCATGAAACAGTAATAGATTTATTAGAATTAGAAGATGCAATCTTTGATCCGTTCCCAGTTGGACGACTTGATATCGATACGGAAGGTTTCTTATTGATAACAAATGATGGGAAGTTATCACATCAATTATTATCTCCGAAAAAGCATGTGCCGAAAAAATATTATGCACACGTTGCAGGAGTAGTAACAGAAGAGGATGTAAAAGAGTTTGCTAAAGGTGTTATTTTAGATGATGGCTATGAAACAAAGCCAGGTGCACTTACAATATTGAAAAGCGATGATATTTCTGAAATTGAGCTTGTGATTACGGAAGGGAAATTCCATCAAGTGAAGCGTATGTTTGAAGCGGTAGGGAAAAAAGTAGTCTACCTAAAGAGAACAGAGATGGGTCCGTTAGTATTAGATGAAGAACTAGAACTTGGACAATACCGAGAGCTAACAGATGAAGAAGTAGAAATGTTAAAAACATATCAAGTAGATACTGAAAAGTAGTACCTTTATAGGCGCAGAAAAGACCCCTTTCTAATTATTAGAAAGGGGTATGTATTTATTTACATACAATTATTTTTCATTATGAGGTCATTCTCACTTTCTTTCCTGTTGTTGTCCACTTACCGCGGCAAGGGCTATACACGAGTTCATTAAACTGCAACACATTTAGATCACGTTGTATCGTTCGCGGTGTGATCCCGAACTCATCTACAAGGTCTTTCGTCGTTACCGTTCCGTTTTCATTGATGTACATATAAATTGATTTAATGCGTGTTAGCATACGAGTAGTTGTAGGTTTCAAGAGAAAACCACTCCTCTACTAGTTTTTTTGACCCCATTCAGGAAAGAAGGTCGTTACTACCATTGTACTCTACATGATAAAATTCATGCTTTAATCTACTTAAATTTTACAGAAATTTAACAAATATTCATATAGAAAAATATTGGTAGTTGACATTGTATATATGGTCAGTCAACTAACACATAAAATTCTACGTAAAACGCCAAATTCCTGCAAATTTTTTTGAAAAAATAAAAGAAAAACTAATAAGAAATATCTGAAATATTACAATTGTTCGGTATTTAGTTTTCGTGTATGGCATAAGAGATTTCGGTTTGTTATGATGAAAGAAACAATATAGTGAAGGATGGATGCGTGATGTCAGCAATTAATTGGACAGAAGAAGTTGCGAAACGAAAAGATGATTTAATTCGTGATACACAACAATTTTTACAAATTAAAAGTGTATGGGAAGAAGAATCGGCGAAAGAGGGCGCACCATTCGGTGAAGGTGTAGAAAAAGCTTTATCTTTCATGTTACATAAAGGAGAAACAGAAGGTTTTGCTTCTAAAAATTTAGAAGGATATGCAGGTCATCTTGAAATGGGACAAGGAGAAGAGTTAGTAGGCATTCTTTGTCACGTTGACGTTGTACCAGAAGGAGATGGCTGGACGACTCCTGCATATAGTGCGGATATTCGCGATGGAAAGATTTTTGCACGTGGTGCAATTGACGATAAAGGCCCAACGATGGCAGCATATTATGCGATGAAAATTGTGAAGGAATTAGGCTTACCTCTTTCCAAACGTGTTCGTATGATTATAGGAACAGATGAGGAAAGCAATTGGAAATGTGTAGATCACTACTTTAAAAACGAAGAAATGCCAACAATCGGTTTTGCGCCAGACGCGGATTTTCCAATTATTAATGCAGAAAAAGGAATTTCTGATATACAAGTTGTGCAAAATGGTAGTGAAGAGAAAAAAGGTACATATGAACTTGTTTCATTTGATTCAGGGCGCCGTTTAAATATGGTTCCTGATTTTGCAGAAGCGGTTATTACAGGAGAAGATGTAAATGCACTTACAGTAGCATATGAAGAGTATTTACAAACTGCTAAAAAAATAGGGAAATCGACTATAGAAGGAAATACAGTGACGGTGCAAATAGAAGGAATTTCAGCGCACGGATCTACTCCTGAAAAAGGAGAAAATGCAGGTTTATTATTAGCAAACTTCTTAACTACAGTTTCACTTGATGGAAAAGCAACTGCATTTGCGACATTTGCAACAGAAACATTTACTGGTGATATTTTTGGTGAAAAAGCTACTATTGCTTATAAAGATGAAATTAGCGGTCCGTTAACAGTGAATGTCGGTCGCATTTCTTATACGAAAGAAAACGGTGGTAACTTAGGGCTAAACGTACGTTACCCAGTTACAACTAACTTTGAAGAAACAATTGTGAAGTTGAAAGAATATGTTGGTACACATGGTTTTGAAGTGGCTGACTATTCTAATTCTCGCCCACATCACGTCGATAAAGATCACGTATTAATCCGTACGTTACAACGTGTGTATGAAGAACAAACAGGTGAAAAAGCAGAACTATTAGCAATCGGCGGCGGTACTTATGCTCGTTCATTAAAAGCTGGTGTGGCATTTGGCCCGCTATTCCCTGGAAAAGAAGAACTTGCGCATCAAAAAGATGAGTATATCGAAATTGAAGACTTATTAAAAGCAACAGCAATTTACGCGCAAGCAATTCATGAATTAGCGAAGTAATGGATATATAAATAATGTCCGCTCTCTATTTTGGAGAGCGGCTTCTTTTTACCTGAATGAGATAAGAAAGAAAAGCAACAATAGAAAGAAGGAGAAGATGTACATGGAACTGCATTATTTTGTCGCAATTACGTTACCGAATCATATAAAAGAAATGCTGTCTAACTATAAAGAGGACATGCAAGAGGAATTACAATTTCGTTCATGGGTACATAAAGAAGACTATCATATTACCCTTTCATTTTTAGGGAGTGCAACGGAGGAACAGTTAGAGGGAATAAAGAATGGATTACAAACAATTGCAGAAACAAAAGAACTATCCTTCACGTTACAAGGTTTTTCAACGTTTGGTAGGGAAGATCAGCCTCGTATTTTTTGGGCGAAGGTAAGTGAGAATCACGATTTGTTTCAGTTGCAAAAGCAAATACATGCCATTTGTGAAGAAAATGGATTTTCTCTAGAAACACGCCCGTATCACCCGCATATTACCATTGCTCGTAAATGGATAGGAGAAGAAAAGTTTCGTTTAGAAAGTATAAAAGAAGTGCCTGAAATATCATTTCAAGTAGATACAATTACTTTATACGAATCCCACGTGAAAGAAACCCCGAAGTATAAATCGATTGCTGAAATAAAATTACAAAAATAGAATGTTGAAAACGTTTTTTATGCAGGTGAATATACTATAGAGAAGAATGGAGTTACTGTATAGAGTCTTGTTGATAAGAAAAGCCTTATCATTTGCAGCTCATTTTATCTCGCCTAATTGGTGAAGGCTAATAATAAGTGAGGATGGAAAAATTTTCTCGCTCATTAAAGTTTCACTTTATTTTAACTTTGAGAATGATGGTGATTTTTTTATGTTGAAAGTAAAACGTCCATTTGATGCCTATTTAGATGAAATGAATAAAATTACAATTTTGCTCCCACATGCGTATGGAACAAGTCGGACATTTCGTTTGCAAGAAGGAAGTAATGTGAAAGATTTACCGATTGCTCATACTATTGCGCTTCCAGATGCAACGAAGTATGAGTGCTTTATAGAAGAGCCGCTAGATGTGGGGAAGTATTATACAGTACGAGATGAACGGAATGAAGAAACTGATTTACAAATAGGTGCTGTTATTCGAACAAAAATTTTCGATGAAAAGTATTATTACGAAGGTACAGATTTAGGTGCTGTGTATCAAAAACAAGAAACGACATTTAAAGTATGGGCCCCAACTGCAAGGCTTGCGAAAGTAAGAATTTATAAGAGCGATAAAGAATATACCGATCATGAAATGTACAGGGGAGAAAACGGAGTTTGGATTCAAACATTACAAGGTGATTTAGACGGAGCAAGCTATACATTTCTTGTTTGTATTAATTTAATATGGAACGAAGCGGTGGATCCTTACGCAAAGTCAGTGACTGTAAATGGAAAGTATGGCATTGTTATCGATTTAGAAAAGACGACTGTAACGAAACGAGAGCAATTACCACCATTACAAGCAATGACAGATGCCATATTGTATGAATTGCATATTCGTGATGCTACTATTCATCCGAACAGTGGAGTGAGTAAAAAAGGGACGTATAAAGGGCTAATGGAAGAAGGAACAACAGGACGAAATGGGACATTGACAGGTTTGTCTCATATAAAAGATTTAGGCGTTACGCATGTTGAATTATTGCCTTTATATTGTTTCGGTGGTGTGGATGAGGCGAATCCTTCTTCTGCCTATAATTGGGGGTACAATCCATTATATTACAATGCACCAACAGGATATTATGCTACAAACCCCTCTGATCCGTATAACAGGATAGTTGAGTGCAAACAACTAATTGAAACATTTCATGAACAAGGTATTAGGGTGATTATAGATGTTGTATATAATCATGTTTATGAAAGAGAGCTATCATCATTTGAGAAGCTTGTTCCAGGATATTATTTTCGTCATGGTGAAGATGGTATGCCTTCTAATGGGACGGGAGTCGGAAATGATATAGCGTCTGAACGGAAAATGATGAGGAAATTCATTGTAGAGTCTATTTTATATTGGCTTACTGAATACAATGTCGATGGATTCCGATTTGACTTAATGGGAATTTTAGATATTGATACAATGAATATGATAGAGAAAGAAGTGCGAAACATAAAACGAGATGCTTTGTTATTAGGAGAAGGATGGGATTTACAAACACCGCTTCCTCTTGAGGAAAAAGCAACGTTAAATAATGCGAAGAAAATGCCACATATCGCACAGTTTAATGATCAATTTCGTGATGGGATAAAAGGGAGTACATTTCATATAAATAAGCGTGGTTTTGCATTTGGTGGGCATGTAGACTGTAATCATTTGCAGTATATTGCAGCAGGAAGTCTTTTAAGTATGAAAGAAACAGGGCTGTTTTTAGAGCCGGCGCAAAGCATTAACTATGTAGAATGTCATGATAATATGACGATGTGGGATAAACTAGTGCGCAGTAATGAAGAATCAGAAACGATTTTGAAAAAACGACACCTATTAGCGAGCGCAATGGTTATTCTTTCACAAGGCATTCCTTTCTTACACGCAGGGCAAGAGTTTTATCGTACGAAGAAAGGAAATGAAAATAGTTATAATGCAAATGATGAGATCAATCAATTAGATTGGGATCAAAAAGAGAAAGAGATAGAAACCGTTAACTATATAAAAGGTTTAATTGCGATTCGTAAAGAGCATGGGGCATTCCGATTACAAAATGCAGACCTTATAAAAAAACATATGACTTTTTTACAAACATCTACAGAAGTACTTGCATATCACCTAGAGCATGCAGAATCGTTTGGGCCGTGGAAAGAGATTATCGTCTTATTTAATAGCGGTTTAGAAGCTAAAACTGTGCAACTTCCGAAAGAAGCAACGTGGCATGTGTTAGTAAACGAAAACGAAGCGAAAATAGAGCCAATTTCTTCATTTAGAGGAAAGGAACTTAGGCTCGCTCCAATTAGCACGTATATATTGACGATAATGTGACAAATCGCTACTTGACGATGAGAATGTAATAAATGTAGAATTGACAAAGGTGACGATTTTGATAAGTTGTCATTCTATGACAGGTTTTGTAAAATAAAATAGAGGATTTTTGGCTTAGGCTAATTTTTCTTTTCATTTACAGTAAAATATATGAATCCACAACATGTGTAGAAATGTTGCGGTTTTTCTTTTCATAACTATAAAAGATAAGGATTTGTTAACGGGTAATGAATATGGAATGGTTGGAACAATTATTAGGAAAAGAGTGGAGTCTTGTACCGGCTGGTGGAGTAACGGGCGATGCATATATTGCGCAAAACGGACAACAGAAGTTATTTTTAAAGCGGAATACATCGCCCTTTTTAGCGGTATTGTCAGCAGAAGGAATTGTTCCAAAATTACTTTGGACAAGAAGGGTAACGAATGGTGATGTAATTTCTGCTCAAAAATGGCTTCCGGGACAGAAGCTAGAGCCAGAGGATATGAAACTAGAACGTGTTGCGAAACTTTTGAAGAAAATACACTCCTCTAAAGCGCTTGTACAGATGATTCAAAGACTTGGGAAGCAGCCGCTTCACGCACAAGAGTTATTACAACAACTGCAACTCGTTTTAAGAGGAGATATAAGGGATGATGAAACAATTCAGCAAGGCCTTCAATATTTAATGGATTCATTAAAAGCTATTGAATACAATGAATTCGTTGTATGCCATTGTGATGTAAACCATAACAACTGGCTATTGTCGGATGAAGATGAATTGTTTTTAATTGATTGGGATGGAGCTGTAATTGCTGACCCAGCTCTAGACCTCGGTATGTTATTATATTGGTACATTCCGCGCCAGGAGTGGAGTGAGTGGCTCGGTTATTATGATATTGAAATGGATGAATCGCTGCTTAGGCGTATGAGATGGTATGTGATAGCACAAACGATTTTGTCTATTCAATGGCATACAACAAAAAAACAGCAAGCAGAAGCTGAATATTGGCATCAATATTTACAGCAACTACTTGCTTCAGAATAATACTTAAGAAAAATTGTCCATTCCAGCAATCCACTGAGTAAGTTGTTCTTGATTATTGGAAATGTGGTTGTCCAAATTAGAGGAAGATTTACCCGATTGACTATAAGAATATACATCGTTTAGCATTGCTTTAGCGTCACTACTTACATTATCGTTTGCGAGTAACGATTGAATGAGACGCTCTAATTGCTCGCATTCAGAAACTGTCCCGCAACAATCACTTTGGTGATTGACTAAAATATCTTTCAGCACTTCTAATTGATGTTGTTGATTAATTGGCATGAACGGATCATCCTTTCGATTGTTTTTCTCTTTTTAGAAATGTAAGAGAAAAAGCTGTTTCGTCATGGAATGTTTAATGCTGTATGTAGTTTTTATCAAAATGGTACATCTTATACTTGAAAGAAACGGACCGAGTGCTCGTACGTACTTGGTTTTTTGTTTGGTAGATTGATTAAAAACAGAGAGAAGGAATTATTCCTTTAAAATAGCTATGTAAAGAGAGGGAGACATCTATGCGTTTAAGACATAAACCATATGCAATGGATCGAATTAATGAGTATTCACATATCGTAATTGGAAACCCAGAGGAGCGCGCTGGTAACTGGAAAGAAGTATTTGGAAATGAACAACCAATTCATATTGAAGTAGGTACAGGTCGTGGCCGCTTTATGTATGATATGGCAAAAGCAAATCCACATATTAATTATATTGGAATTGAAAAATTCACAAGTGTTGTTGTAGACGCACTTGATAAATTAATTGAAGAAGAATTACCGAACTTAAAGTTAATTAATAAAGATGCTGAAGATTTAACAGTTTTCTTTGCAAAAGGTGAGATTGATCGCGTTTATTTAAACTTCTCAGATCCATGGCCAAAGAAACGTCATACGAAGCGTCGTTTAACGTATAAAACGTTTTTACGTAATTATGAAGAAGTGTTAGTAGAAGGCGGAGAAATTCATTTCAAAACAGATAACCAAGGTTTATTTGAATATTCTCTTATGAGTATGGCTGAGTATGGTATGTTATTAACTTACCTTAGCCTAGATCTTCATAATAGTGATTATGAAGGAAACATTATGACTGAGTACGAAGAGAAATTCTCTAGTAAAGGTCATCGTATTTACCGAGTGGAAGCAAAATATCGTACAGAGCCTATGCAGTAATGCATAGGTTTTTTTATATCTAAAATAATCAGAATTTTATGTTAAGATTAATTAAAAGGGGGATGTGTAATGGAACAGTTACAAATTGGAGATATAAAAGTAACGTGGTTAAAAGGCGGGAATACACATTTAGATGGAGGGGCAATGTTTGGTGTCGTCCCGAAAGTACTTTGGTCACGTAAGTATAAACATAATGATACAAATCATATTTATTTACGAACAGATCCGTTACTTTTGCAAACGAAAGACGGAAATATGCTCATTGATTCCGGAATAGGAAACGGTAAATTGAATGAAAAGATGAAGCGAAATCAAGGTGTAACAGAAGAATCATCGGTTTATGAATCATTAGAAAAACTAGGATTAAAGCCAGAAGATATCGACTACGTCTTAATGACACATCTTCATTTTGATCATGCCTCTGGTTTAACAAAATGGGAAGATGATCACCTTGTACCTGCGTTTCCAAATGCGAAAGTTTACGTAAGTGAAACAGAATGGAATGAAATGAGGAATCCAAATATTAGATCACGTAATACATATTGGAAGGAAAATTGGGAGCCAATTGTAGATCAAGTTGTTACGTTTCAGCAAGAAATAGAAATTACACATGAAATCAAGATGGTTCATACGGGTGGTCATAGTGATGGACATGCAGTTATCGCTTTGGAGAGTCAAGGGGAAACGATGCTACACTTAGCAGATCTCTTGCCGACGCACGCGCATCAAAATGTATTATGGGTAATGGCATACGATGATTATCCGATGACCTCGATTGAAAATAAGCAAAAGTGGATGAAGTATGGTGCTGAAAAAGAGGCATGGTTTACGTTTTACCATGACGCATATTATCGCGCTGTGAAGTGGAATGAGGAAGGGCATATCGTAGAAAAAATAGAACGGAAAACGAGTATAGAAGCATAAAAATAGGAGGTTGTTCCATCATATTTATTGGAGCAGCCTCTTTTTTATTGTCGGGTTTTGTCGGTAAGTCGATATATTTAAACAAACGCTGATATAAATTGAGTTGCGCCGATATAATTGGGAAATCGCTGATATAATTTTAATCAATACCCGCAATTTCAAAAAAAATAAGAGGTTCACCTAATGGGAACCCTCCTTTTTATGCTGCTATAACCTCTAAAACAGTACCTGTTTTAGCATCAACTAAAAATTCAAATCGTTCTTGTATATCATTTAACATTGTTGTAAGACCGCCGCGATAAACTTCATATGCGACATCATATTTTTCAAATGTCTCTGGAACCATATGTACCCAAGAGCCAGTAATTTCACCTTTATGACTTAATGCTTGTTTCACCATTTTCAATGCTTTTTCTGAAGAAATATGGGATTGTTCTTGTACTTTGTTTGCAACGAGATAACCAGCTGCGAACCCAACGCCAAGACCTGCTACTAAACCTTTCCAGCTCATATATTCACCTCAATTCTATAAAATAAAAATAGTGTACCGATAATAATTATAAAGCAAATACAGCCAAAAAAGAAGAAACTAGAAACATTTCGAAAATTTCGTTACAATAAAAGAGGTATTCTACTAAGGTTTGAAAGAAGGGGACTTCGTGAATAAAGAGACATTACAATTATTTCGTACGTTAACAGAATTACAAGGTGCATCAGGTTTTGAACATGATGTACGCCGTTTTATGAAACAAGAATTAAGCAAATATGCGGATGAAATTGTACAAGACGGTTTAGGTAGCGTATTTGGTCTGAAAAAAGGGGACGAAACTGGCCCGCGTGTTCTTGTAGCAGGTCATATGGATGAAGTAGGTTTCATGATTACGCAAATTACGAAAAACGGAATGCTTCGTTTTCAAACGTTAGGCGGATGGTGGAGTCAAGTTTTATTAGCACAGCGTGTACAAGTTATGACGAAGAATGGTCCTGTTATTGGGGTTGTTGGTTCTATTCCTCCTCATTTATTAAGTGACGCGCAACGTGCAAAACCGATGGATATAAAAAATATGTTAATTGATATAGGTGCAGATAGTTATGAAGATGCGATTGAAATTGGTGTAAAACCAGGACAACAAATCGTGCCGATTTGCCCATTCACACCGATGGCAAATGAGAAGAAAATTATGGCGAAAGCTTGGGACAACCGTTACGGATGTGGTCTTGCAATCGAATTGTTAAAAGAATTAAAAGATGAAACATTACCAAATACATTATATTCTGGTGCTACTGTACAAGAAGAAGTAGGTCTCCGCGGAGCGCAAACAGCTGCAAATATGATTCAACCAGACATTTTTTATGCGCTTGATGCAAGTCCAGCAAACGATGCATCTGGTGACAAAACGCAGTTCGGTCAATTAGGAAAAGGTGCTCTTCTTCGTATTTATGATCGCACGATGGTAACACATAGAGGAATGCGCGAATTCATTTTAGATACAGCAGAAACAAACAACATTCCGTACCAATACTTTATTTCACAAGGTGGTACAGATGCGGGCCGTGTACATACAAGTAACTCTGGTATCCCATCAGCAGTAATTGGTGTTTGTGCACGCTACGTTCATACACATGCTTCAATTTTACATGTTGATGATTATGCAGCGGCGAAAGAATTAATTACGAAGCTTGTAAGAACAACAGATAAAACGACGTTAGAGACAATTAAGAATAACGCGTAGAGAAGAAGGGCGAAAAACCCTTCTTTTTTTAGGTTGAATAGATGACCCAGCGATGAGTGGTGGCGGTTAGTGCCTAATGGGTGCTCGAATGATGTATTAAGACCGCGGGTAGGAAGAAAGAAGAAGCCTGTTTTTGTGTTTAGGACCAGTAATATTGTAGAAAGCGACCTTCTTTTATGGGGAGAAGGAATTCCCTGATGGTGTGTGGTAGTGGTTGGTACTTAATTTGTGCCGAAGCGGATATTAGAATAGAATGAAGAATTTTTATAGAGGTGAACAAAATGAAAGTAGTGGTTGGATCAAAGAATAAAACGAAGGTTGGGGCTGTGGAGAAGGTTTGGAAAGATGCTGAAATTACATCTCTTTCTGTTCCGTCAGGAGTATCAGCTCAGCCTTTCTCAGATGAAGAGACGATGCAAGGAGCGATTAATAGAGCGAAGCGAGCGCTAGAGGACGGAGAAGCTCCAATTGGTATTGGGCTAGAAGGCGGCGTAATGAAAACGGAGCACGGTTTATTTATGTGTAACTGGGGCGCGCTAGCAACAAGTGATGGGAAAGTATTTGTGGCCGGAGGAGCGCGTATTACGTTACCAGACGATTTTTTAGCACCTCTTGAAGATGGTAAGGAATTAAGCGAAGTGATGGAAGAGTTTGTGCAGCGAAAAGATATTCGTAGTCACGAAGGTGCGATCGGTATTTTTACAGAGGATTATGTCGATCGTACGGAATTATTTGTACACGTTGTTAAGTTGTTAGTTGGGCAATATAAGTATGACAAAAAGCAAGCATAAACCTTGCACCGTGCGCGATGTATGGTAGTATAAAAGAAAGATTATAACATGAAAAATGCACCCGTTAGAGGAGGAAATATAGATGAAGTCATTAGAAAGCATGGAGCAATTCCAACAGTTAAAAAATGAAGAGAATGTAGTCTTTATGTTCTCAGCAGAATGGTGCCCAGACTGCCGCTTTGTAGACCCATTTATGCCAGAAGTAGAAGAGAAATATAGTGATTTCTCATTTTACTATGTAGATCGCGATGAGTTTATTGATTTATGTGTAAAATTAGACGTATTTGGCATTCCGAGCTTTGTAGCGTACAATAAAGGTGAAGAAACTGGTCGCTATGTAAACAAAGATCGTAAAACACAAGAACAAATCGAAGAGTTCATTGAAGGTTTAAAATAAGGCAATTTGCCAATTGAATTGTAAAACAACCTCTACCTTCGCGGGGGAGGTTATTTTTTTGGAAGGGAGGAAAAAGAGATGAAGATGACAAGTAAAAAGATGAAAGATGAGTTAATAAAGAAATTATCTCGCCCAGAATGGGACTTTCAGTATGATAGTGAGAAAGAAGTTTTACGTATTGAACAAAAAGACTCCAAAAAAGGTATTAACGTATCGCTTCCAGGAGTTGTGGCAAAATGGGAAGTGAACAAAGAAAAGGCAATTGAAGAAGTTGCTTATTACGTACAAGAAGCGCTAATTGCGATGCATAAAGAAGAAAATAGCGGAGCGAAAATTTTACCTGTTATTCGCTCTACTTCTTTCCCGAAACAAGCAGAAGAAGGAAATCCGTTTATTATGACGGATCATACGGCGGAAACACGTATTTACTATGCGTTAGATTCGAATAAAACGTATCGACTAATTGACGAGCGTCTATTACAAAAATTAGAACTTACAGAACAGCAAGTGCGTGAAATGGCATTATTCAACGCACGCTCATTAGGTTATGAATTTAAACAAGACACAGTAGCGGGTAATACATTCTACTTTTTAAACACAAATGATGGGTATGACGCGACTCGTATTTTAAACGAATCGTTACTACAATCGATGCGTGAAAAGATTTCTGGTGACATGGTTGTTGCTGTTCCTCACCAAGATGTATTAATTATTGCTGATATCGTCAACGAAATCGGTTATGATATTATTGCACAAATGACAATGAAATTTTTTGCCGAAGGGCATGTTCCGATTACATCACTTTCATTCGTATATGAAGATGGAGAATTTGAACCAATCTTTATTTTAGCGAAAAATCGGAAGAAGACAGATGGAAAAGAGAAAGGATGAACGAAGTGAACGTTTTTTACAACCTTGAAGGAATTGGTGACACTTTAATTGTTGCCTTACAAGATATTACTTTAGAGAACCGTACTTTTGATCGCAAAGGAGATGTTGCACGCGTATACGATCGTGAAAGCAACGAGACAGCAGGATTCAACATCTTTAATGCATCTTCTTACTTAGAAGTAAAAGAAACAGGCAACCTTACATTAACGAAAGAGCTTGTAGAGAAAATCAACGAAATTTTAGCGAAGAATGGCTTTGAAGAAACAGTAGAAGCAGATCTTTCTCCAAAATTTGTTGTAGGCTATGTAGCTGAAAAAGAAAAGCATCCAAATGCTGATAAGCTAAACATCTGTAAAGTAGAAATCGGTACAGAAACACTACAAATCGTATGTGGTGCACCAAACGTTGATGCAGGACAAAAAGTTGTCGTTGCAAAAATTGGTGCTGTAATGCCAAGCGGTATGTTAATTAAACCAGCAGAACTTCGCGGTGTTCCTTCTTCTGGAATGATCTGCTCTGCACGTGAATTAGAGCTTCCAGACGCTCCACAAGAAAAAGGTATTCTTGTATTAGAAGATAGCTTTGAAGTTGGACAAGAGTTCAAATTTTAATTGATATAAGAAAAGAGAGGTTGTCCTTTTGGACAACCTCTCTTTTTTTGTCATTCTTTGTCGGTAAATCGAAATTTCGTGTTAAATCGTTGATATATTGAGAGTAGTGATAGATATATTCAAAAAATTGTTAATATGATAAGGATGTCACCTTTTTTCTTAAAATCTATATTGTATTTTATAAACAAACTAGTTAAAATTTAGAAAAGTAGAAGGGGATAGACGTATGAAACAACAACCAAAAATCGCAGAACTTCTAAAACGAATTGAAACTTCAAAACAGCAAGATGTTGAGCTAGGTACTTATGAAATATATGTGTTTAGTGAAAGTGAATTAGAAAAAGGACAAATCGGTTATCGATATGATAAACATAAAAATTCATTAATAAGTGAAGAAAACGGAAAGTGGCAAGAAGGATGGATTACAATTGGATATGAAACGGATATGGGCGATCCAGTTTTCGTAAATATAGATGATGACGCTTATCCGGTTTATACTGCAGAACGTGGTACAGAAAAATGGCAGCCAGTTTATATTGGAAATATGGATGAGATTATAGGGCAATTATAAGAAAAACTTTGAATCCGGTGCAAAGTGATGGGAGAGAAGTATGAAGTATATAAAAATAATGAGCATGATTGCATTCATTGGAATATATATGGCCGGTTGTTCACAAGAGCAGCCGAAAAAAGAAACTACATCTTCTATACAAGAGAAAAACAAAGATACCAAAGAAGATGCACCGGTAGAAAAGCAGCAAGAACAAGAAAAGAACGAAGAATCGCAAGCAATTCAAACGAATGAGCAAGTAGAACATAAGCAAGAGGAAGTATCATCTGATGAAAAGAAAGAAGAAACTACGCCAGTGCAGCCGACTGAGCAACCAGTGCAAAATAATGAACAAAAAGTAGAGAGTAATGAAAAACAAGAGAAGTTTCTCGTCGTTATTGATCCAGGGCATCAACAAAAAGCGAATTTAAATTTAGAGCCGATTGGACCAGGGGCAACAACGCAAAAATATAAAGTGACAGACGGTACAACAGGTGTTGTGACGAAAAAGAGAGAGGCTGTACTTGTATTAGAAATGGCTTTCGTATTAAAAGAAAAGTTAGAAGCAAAGGGAATACAAGTATTAATGACGAGAACATCACAAGACGTTGATATAAGTAATAAAGAAAGGGCGACATTCGCAAATAATCATAAGGCTAATTTATTTTTACGTCTTCATGCAGATGGTTCTGAAAATCCAAACCAAAGTGGATTCGCTGTATTGACGCCGGCAGAAGGAAGTCCATATACGAAAGAGATTTATGCGGAAAGTCTTCAAATCTCTCAAATGATTGTAAATAAAATGAGGGAGAACCAGCAAGTAAAAGTAAATGGAATTAAATTTCGGGATGATCTTTCTGGATTTAATTGGGCAAAGGTTCCTGGTGTGTTATTAGAACTTGGGTTTATGTCAAACCATGAAGAAGATAAAAAATTATCTGACCCGCAGTATGTAAATTCTTTATTGCAAAGTGTAACGGATAGCATAGATGCATATCAGAAGAGTAAAGCTTAAGCGCAGTCTTACATGAAAGACTGCGTTTTTTTTATATGAAAACACTCGTAAATTAGAATATTATGGATAAATATGACATGCTTAATTTTACCTGCACTTTTTGCCGAATGCTGATACAATAAAGGATGTTACTATTTAGTAGAAAGAGTGGTAAGCATGTTAGATTGGATGAAAAAGCTGTTTAACAAAGAGGAAGAACAAACAGCGATGAATAAAGAAGTACCAAAGCAAATTGAAAGTCAGCCGAAAATTCCTCGTGTAAACCACTACACTGAAGCAAGAGAAGCACAAATGGCAAGTAGGAATGCAGGTAAATGCCGTTTTCCTTTAGTACCGGATAATGGGTTCGATGAAGAGGATGAAAGCGAAGTAAATCGCTTCGAAGAACAACCTGTTCAAGGAGTAACATATGAAGAACCGACTGCCCAAAGAGGAATAAAGGTGGAAAGAAGCAGACGACCGTATGTGGAAAAGGTAGTTTCTACATATGAAGAGCCGGAAGTGCAATATGAACCGGTGCGGGAGTCTGTCGTTAAAAAGGCATCTGCACCTTCGCAAGAGAGTAACCGTAGACCATTTCGGCCAACAGAAATGATTTCGCCAATTTATGGATATAATCGTCCTTCAGTAGAGAAAAAGGAAGAAAAGCAGGAGGAAGTAAAGGAAAGAGAAGACCTTGAAATATCTGTAGAGGGTAAATCAGTCGTTGATGCATGGTTAGAGAAAAAAGGATATACATTATCTGATTTCTCAGAAGGACAAGCAACGTCTTCTGCTTCAGGTGAAGTAGTTGAACAGCAAGGTCAACAGAGCAAAAAAGAAGAAAAATCAGTTGTTGATCAATGGCTAGAGAAAAACGGTTATGAAATTGAACGCCAAGTGCCTTTAGTAGAAGAAAAAGAAGTGATTCAAGAAATGAGTACACCGCAGGAAGTTTCAGCGGATGAATTACTTCATAAAACAGTAGCTGAGCAGATGGAAAGTGCTAAGCTAGAAAAAGATGTAGTGGTGTTAAACGAAAACAATCTACAAGAAGAATTAGTAGCTTCTAAAGTAGAGCACGAGGATACAATATTATCAGAAGAAATTAAACGTAATACAGAAATAAAACAACCTACTATTGAAGTAGAAAAGCAAGCTCCAGAAGAATCAGTGATTGTCAAAGCAGAAGAAAAACTTGAAGAAACAATCATTGTGGAAATACCAGAAGAAGTGTCAAAAGTAGAAGTAATTGCAGAAACGGAAGAGTTTGAAGAAGTAGTTATGGAAACAGAGGCACCTGAAGAAGTGGAAGTAATTACAGAAACAGAAGAGTCAGAAGAAGCGGAAGTAATTGCGGAAGCAGAAGAGTCAGAAGAAGTGGAAGTAATTGCAGAAGCGGAAGAGTCAGAAGAAGCGGAAGTAATTGCGGAAGCAGAAGAGTCAGAAGAAGCGGAAGTAATTGCGGAAACAGAAGAGTCAGAAGAAGCGGAAGTAATTGCGGAAGCAGAAGAGTCAGAAGAAGTGGAAGTAATTGCAGAAACGGAAGAGTCAGAAGAAGTGGAAGTAATTGCAGAAACGGAAGAGTCAGAAGAAGTGGGAGTAATTGCGGAAGCAGAAGAAGTAGAAGTGATTGCAGAAATAAACGCGCCTGTAGTAGAGACATTTGTAGCACTTGAGGACATTCAGCAAGAAGCTGAAGCAATTGAACAAAAGAGTGAATTCATACATGTTGCTGAGGCTGATGAACAAACGAAGAAAGATGTTCAAAGCTTTGCGGATGTTTTAATTGCAGAAAAACAACCAGCTGTAGAAGAAGCGCCAGTCGCAGAAGAGCAACGAGTTGTAGAAGAAGCACCGGTCGTAGAAGAGCAATCAGTTGTAGAAGAAGCGCCAGTCGTAGAAGAACAACCAGTTGCCGAGGAAACACCAGTCGCAGAAGAGCAACGAGTTGTAGAAGAAGCACCGGTCGTAGAAGAGCAACAAGTTGAAGAAGAAGCGCCAGTCGCAGAAGAGCAACAAGTTGTAGAAGAAGCACCGGTCGCAGAAGAGCAACGAGTTGTAGAAGAAGCACCGGTCGTAGAAGAGCAACAAGTTGAAGAAGAAACACCAGTCGCAGAAGAGCAACGAGTTGTAGAAGAAGCGCCAGTCGCAGAAGAGCAACGAGTTGTAGAAGAAGCACCGGTCGTAGAAGAGCAATCAGTTGTAGAAGAACAACCAGTTGTCGAGGAAACACCAGTCGCAGAAGAACAACCAGTTGTACAAAAAGAAGAACCAAAACGTGAGAAAAAGCGTCATGTACCATTTAATGTTGTTATGTTGAAACAAGATAGAACACGATTAATGGAAAGACATGCAGCTAGAGCAAATGCAATGCAGCCTTCTGCTAATGTACGAGTAGAGAATAAGCCAGTGCAACAAGAGGTAGCAGAACCACAAGTGGAAGAGCACCCAGTGCAGCAAGTAGTAGCAGAACCACAAATGGAAGAGCACCTAGTGCAGCAAGTAGTAGCAGAACCACAAGTGGAAGAACGCCCAGTGCAGCAAGTAGTAGCAGAACCACAAGTGGAAGAACGCCCAGTGCAGCAAGTAGTAGCAGAACCACAAGTGGAAGAGCACCCAGTGCAGCAAGTAGTAGCAGAGCCACAAGTGGAAGAACAACCAATACAGCAAGTAGTGGTAGAGCAAGTACAAAAGCCAATTTCAAGTACGGAAGTACAAGAGAAAGCATATGTTGTAAATCAAAGAGAGAACGATATGCGAAATGTATTGCACACACCACCGACATACACTGTTCCGCCATTAGCGCTGTTGTCGATTCCACAGCAATCAGCGTTAGATAATACAGAATGGTTAGAGGAGCAGAAAGAATTATTAGATACAACGTTTAATAATTTTCACGTTGGAGCACATGTTATTAATGTATCGCAAGGTCCGGCAGTCACTCGTTTTGAGGTGCAGCCAGACCCAGGTGTGAAAGTAAATAAAATTACAAATTTAAGTGATGATATTAAGTTAAGTTTAGCTGCGAAAGATATTCGTATTGAAGCGCCAATTCCAGGGAAGAGTGCGATTGGAATTGAAGTTCCAAATAAAGAAAGTAAGCCAGTATTTCTTCGCGAAATTTTAAGAAGTCCTGTATTCACAAAGAGTGAATCACCGCTTACTGTTGCGCTGGGGCTTGATATTTCAGGGGATCCAATTGTAACGGATATTCGAAAAATGCCGCACGGACTTATTGCGGGTGCAACGGGTTCAGGTAAAAGTGTGTGTATTAACGCGATTTTAACGAGTATTTTATATAAAGCGAAACCACATGAAGTGAAGTTAATGTTAATCGATCCGAAGATGGTTGAGCTTGCACCATACAATTCTGTTCCACATCTTGTAGCACCTGTTATTACGGATGTAAAAGCAGCAACAGCTGCATTAAAATGGGCAGTTGAGGAAATGGAACGTCGTTATGAATTGTTTGCACACGCAGGTGCTCGTGATTTAACTCGCTACAATACGATTGTAAGTGAGCGAGAAATTCCAGGAGAGACATTACCTTATATCGTTATTGTCATTGACGAGTTAGCCGATTTAATGATGGTAGCACCTGGTGATGTTGAGGAAGCGATTTGTCGTATTGCGCAAAAAGCACGTGCTTGTGGTATTCATTTATTAGTAGCGACGCAGCGTCCATCTGTAGATGTTATTACAGGTTTAATTAAGTCAAACATTCCAACGCGTATTGCGTTTACTGTATCATCTCAAGTTGATTCGCGTACGATTATTGATATTGGGGGCGCGGAGAAATTACTTGGCCGTGGTGATATGTTATTCTTAGGGAACGGTACATCTAAGCCAGTTCGTGTACAAGGTGTATATGTATCGGATGATGAGATTGAAAAAACAGTTGATCATGTGAAAAAGCAAATGAAGCCGAATTACTTATTTAAGCAAGAGGATTTATTAGCGAAAACAGAACAAGCTGAGTCGGAAGACGAATTGTTCTTCGAAGCATGTCAATTTGTTGTAGAACAAGGGGGAGCGTCCACATCTTCTGTACAGCGAAAATTCCGCATCGGTTATAATCGCGCAGCACGTCTCATTGAAGAGATGCAATCGCAAGGAATTATTTCTGAAGCAAGAGGAACGAAGCCAAGAGATGTCCTTATTTCTGAGGATGAATTCGCTGCTATGCAGGAAACGAATGTATAGTAAACGGTTTTGCTGTATACTAAGAGAAAATGTTGGATAGTAAAGTAGGGAGTAAAGCGACATGAAAGAAATTGAATTAAAATTAAAAGGTGAAATAAATAGACTAACAAATAAAACATTTAAATTTGACGAACGTGTTGGAGAAGGGTGGTTCTCTGCCGTTTACTTTTTAAAGACTAGAGAAATCATCGAAGAATTTCGCCCGAAAAGTGTTGTAACGATGCAATTTTTCCAAAAGGAAAATGCAGTTCTTTGCGGAACGGATGAAGTAATTGCATTGCTACAAACATTCGCTAAAAATCCTGAGGAACTTGAGATTAACTCTTTAAAAGATGGCGATAAAATTAGTCCATTTGAAACAGTGTTAACAATTCATGGTCCTTATGAAAATTTCGGATTTTTAGAAGGTGTCATTGATGGGATTTTAGCTCGTCGTACATCGGTTGCGACAAACGTATATAACGTTGTCCAAGCTGCGCGTAGCGTAGATAAAGAAAAACCAGTTATTTTCATGGGAGATCGTGACGATCATTATACACAACAAGCTGGTGACGGTTATGCAGCATACATCGGAGGTATGAGCGCACAAGCGACGCATGCGATGAATGAATGGTGGGGCAAAAGTGGTATGGGGACGATGCCTCACGCATTAATTCAAATGTTTAATGGTGATGTTGTAGAAGCGGCAAAAGCATATCATAAGAAATTCCCAGAAGATGAATTAGTTGTATTAATTGATTACAACAATGATGTCATTACAGATGCACTTCGCGTAGCGCGTGAATTTGGATCAACATTAAAAGGTGTACGTGTAGATACGTCCCGCACGATGATTGATCAATACTTCATTCGCCACCCAGAAGTACTTGGAACATTCGATCCACGTGGTGTAAACCCATCGCTTGTATTCGCACTTCGTAAAGCACTTGATGAAGAAGGATTCCAGCATGTAGACATCGTTGTAACTGGTGGATTTGATGAGAAGCGTATTCGTGAATTTGAAGCTCAAAACGTACCTGTTGACATATACGGGGTAGGAAGTAGCTTATTAAAAATGAATATTGGCTTTACTGGTGATAATGTAGAATTAAATGGGAAACCAGAAGCAAAAGCTGGTCGTAAATATCGTCCAAACCCACGTTTAGAGCGTGTTCAATTAGAAAAAAGAGAAGAGATGTAAAAGAGAGAAAAACTGATAGGTGATTGACCCTATCAGTTTTTCTGTTATCATAGTATAGCGGCTTCTTTTTTGCTATAATGGACTTGTTATGGATATATAAAGAAGTACGTACGAGTTTATCCTGATAAGTGAAGGGAAGAATAACTTCACTACATCAAAAATGTATGATGATTACCAAAATAAGAAAAGATTCATATACTGTCTTATAGATAGGCCGTTGTATTAGTTCGAAATGTTGGAGGTTCTTTAAGATGACAGTTTACCATTTTGTAGGAATTAAAGGAACAGGAATGAGTTCATTAGCGCAAATTCTTCATGATATGAAGCATACTGTTCAAGGGTCTGATTATGAAAAGCGTTTCTTTACACAAACAGCGTTGGAAAAGCGTAGTATCTCGATCCTTCCTTTTGATAAGAATAATGTAGAAGAAGGACAAGTGATTATTGCAGGAAATGCATTTCCTGATACGCATGAAGAAATCGTAGCAGCAAAAGAATTAAACATCCCAGTCCATCGTTACCATCATTTCTTAGGTGACCTGATGAGCCAATACACAAGTGTTGCTGTAACTGGTGCACACGGAAAAACATCAACAACAGGTTTGTTAGCCCATGTAATGCAAGGTGCACACCCAACATCTTACCTTATTGGAGATGGAACAGGGCATGGGGTAGAAAATAGTAAGTATTTTGTATTTGAAGCTTGTGAGTATCGTCGTCATTTCTTGTCTTATAATCCAGACTATGCAATTATGACGAATATTGATTTTGATCATCCAGATTATTTTGCAGACATCAATGATGTATTCAGTGCATTCCAAGAGATGGCATTGCAAGTGAAAAAAGGCATTATTGCATGTGGAGATGATGAAGAACTTCAAAAAATTCAAGCGAAAGTACCTGTTATTTTCTATGGATTTGGAGAAGATAATGATTTCCAAGCACGCAACATCCAAAAGAGAACAGATGGTACTATTTTTGATGTATTCGTTCGTAATACGTACTATGACACGTTCAAAATTACAGGATACGGCAATCACAGCGTATTAAATGCGTTAGCAGTAATTGCACTTTGCCATTATGAAAACGTTGATGTAGAAGCAGTAAAGCATCAGCTAACAACTTTTGAAGGCGTAAAACGTCGCTTTAATGAAAAGCCGATGGGAGAGCAAGTGATTATCGATGACTACGCACACCATCCGACAGAAATTAATGCAACGATTGAAGCAGCTCGTCAAAAACATCCAGAGCGTGAAATTGTCGCTGTATTCCAGCCACACACATTCTCACGTACAGAAAAGTTCTTAGATGAGTTCGCAGAAAGCCTAAGCAAAGCTGATCAAGTATACTTATGTGATATTTTCGGATCAGCACGCGAAAACAAAGGTGAATTAACAATCGAAGATCTGCAAAAGCGTATTGACGGTGCAGAACTAATTACAGATACAACAACGGATGTATTAAAGAAACATAAAAACGGCGTTCTAATTTTCATGGGCGCAGGAGACATCCAAAAATTCGAAGCAGCTTACGTAAAAGAAGTTCAAGTTGCAGAGAAGTAATAGGAAAGACGCATAGCTTGGCTATGCGTCTTTTTTGTGTGCTATGTTGGCATATATGATTCTTGAGGTTAGTCGATATATTAGCGTGTATTTCTTTAGTTATAAATGTTAGAATAATAAGAAAAATAAAAAGGGGACCAAAAAACATGTTTACACTTCGAGTAGACGATGAAATCGAATTACAGTTATTAGAGAAGCATCATAAGGAGGAACTATATCAATTAATAGATCAAAACCGTAATCATTTACGAAGATGGCTTCCTTGGGTAGATGGGACGAAATCTGCTGATGCGTATGATGAGATTTGTCCGATGTGGTTAAAGAAATTTGCAGAGGGAGACGGTTTTGAAAGTGGCATACGTTACAAAGGAAAGCTCGTTGGGATGGTAGGTATTCATCCAGTGAGCTGGGGGAAGAAAGCGACGAGTCTTGGGTATTATCTTGCAGAAGATGCTGGCGGGAAAGGTATTATGACGCGTAGTGTGAAGGCTGTACTTCACTATGCATTTGAGAATTTAAAATTAAATAAAATGGAAATTAGATGCGGTGTTGAAAATGTGAAAAGCCGCGCTATTCCAGAACGTTTAGGATTTAAGTTAGATGGCATTTTAAGAGATGATGAATGGCTATATGATCATTTTCACGATATCGCTGTATATAGTTTACTAGCTTCAGAGTGGAAGGAGATTCGATGAACGAGAAGATACGCATTATTGCGTATGAAAGTACGTTTCAAGAGGAAGTAGTAGATCTTATCGTTCATATTCAGCAAAAAGAGTATAATGTTTCAATTACGAAAGAAGAGCAACCTGATTTACTTGAAATAGAAACATTCTATCAAAAGGATTACGGAAACTTTTGGATAGCAATTTATGATGATAAAGTAGTTGGAACAGTAGCTTTATTAGATATTGAGAATCATCAAGTAGCGCTAAGAAAAATGTTCGTGAAGAAAGAGTTTCGCGGAAAAGAATGGGGCGCATCACATATGTTGCTTCAAACAGCAATTTCATGGGCTGAGGATAAAAAATTGAAAGATATTTACTTAGGAACAACAGTAAAATTTTTAGCGGCACATCGTTTTTATGAAAAGAATGGTTTTGAAAGTGTGAGTATAGACGAGTTGCCGAAAAACTTTCCGGTGCTACAGGTAGATAAGAAATTTTATAGGTACATTGTGTAAAAGGTCATTTAGAAATGGCCTTTTTCTATGAAGCAAAATAGAAATAATGGTATAATTTGGGTTAGGGGGTGTAGGTATGAACTTTCCAATTCAAAGAAGTAAGTCAGTAGTCATTTTCGTTTGTTTTACGTTAGTTTTTATGTTTATATATCCAATTGTCATGCTTTTCACTAATAAAGCGCATTGGATGTCAGCGTTGATTGGGATGGGTTTATGCTTCATTGTAAATGTACCACTCGTTTGGGAAGTATTTATTAAAAAACATAAAGTAGAAAATGGCGTATTAAAGTACGGTATTTTAAATGATGATATTGTATTAAAAGATGTGAGAATTATACGTCAGGTCGGAAAGTTTCTTGAAATTACGACGAATGCATATAAAGTACATATGGTTGCGATGCCGCAAAATATGGATGAATTCTTGGGGCTTATAGAGAAAGAAAATCCACATGTGAAAATAGAAATGGTAGGGAAGAAATAAAAAACGCTCGGCGAAAATTCCGAGCGTTTTTATTATTATTTTAAGTTCTCTGGGTTTAAAGCTTCTAGTTCAGGTACAACGAAGCGTCCGTCTTTACGGATTAGTACGTCGTCGAAGTAAATTTCGCCGCCGCCGTATTCAGGGCGTTGGATGCATACTAAATCCCAGTGGATGTTCGAGTTGTTGCCGTTCCATGCATCGTCGTAAGCTTGTCCAGGAGTGAAGTGGAAGCTGCCATCGATTTTTTCATCGAATAGGATGTCTCCCATTGGATGTAAGATGTATGGGTTTACGCCAATTGCGAACTCACCAACGTAGCGTGCGCCTTCGTCTGTATCGAAGATTTTGTTAATGCGCTCTGTATCGTTTGCAGTTGCTTCAACGATTTGACCGTTCTCAAACTTAAGTTGTACATTTTCAAATGTATAACCGTTGTAAGGAGATGGTGTGTTGTAAGAAACTGTACCGTTAACAGAATCACGAACTGGTGCAGAGTATACTTCACCGTCTGGAATGTTTAAATGACCTGAGCATTTAATAGCTGGAATGTCTTTAATAGAGAATGTTAAGTCAGTTCCAGGACCAGTTAAACGAACTTTATCTGTTTTATTCATTAATGTAACAAGGCTATCCATTGCCTTATCCATTTTGCCGTAGTCTAAGTTACATACTTCGAAGTAGAAGTCTTCGAAAGCTTCTGTACTCATTTTAGCAAGCTGTGCCATAGAAGCATTTGGGTAGCGAAGAACAACCCAGCGTGTTTTTGGAACGCGAATGTCTCTATGAACTTTTTTACCAACTGTTTGGCCATGAACTTTCATACGCTCACTTGGAACGTCAGCTTGTTCATTAATATTATCGCCAGAGCGAAGACCGATATAAGCGTCCATGTCTTTCATTACGCTTGCTTCATATGCAGCGATTTGTTCGAAATGTTCTTCAGTAGCACCCATTAATAAAGAGCGATCTACTTGATGATCTTTTAAAGAGACGAATGGGAAACCACCAGCTGCATATGCTTCTTTTACAAGTGCAGTTACAAGTTCTTTTTGTAAGCCAAAGTTTTCAATTAATACTTTTTCACCTTTTTGTAAGCGGATAGAGTAGTTAATTAAATTGTATGCTAACTTTTCAATACGTGGATCTTTCATATGTAAAGCCTCCCTACTAATTATGTATCCTCTCCTATTGTAACCTACTTAGTGGAATTTGTTGAATGATTTATGTTACAGTTAACGAATAAGTATGAAAATTCTAATGATGAGATAGGGATTAGAATGAAACGGAAAATGATTGTATAATAGGGGAAAGTATGAAAAAGATAAAGGAAGTGATGAAATGCAAGTTCTTTTATATGTAAGTGCGGCTATTATCGCGGTTGCTTTCGCAGTATTAGTAGTGTATGTATGCAGAACGTTGTTATCGGTTCAGAAGACGTTGGAAAACGTTGCAAGCACGTTAGAAGGTTTAGAAAAGCAAATGCAAGGAATTAGCGTAGAGACAGAGCAATTATTACATAAAACGAATGCGTTAGCTGATGATATTCAACAGAAGTCACAGTCATTAAATAAAGTGGTAGCGGGTGTAGATGGGATTGGAACGACAATCCAATCTTTAAATACGAAGCTTCGTAATGTATCAGACTCTGTAACGGACGAAATTGAAAATAACGCTGATAAAGTAGCGCAAGTTGTACAGTGGAGCAGTGCGGCGATTGAAGTATACAATCATTACCGTGCGTCGAGACAAGAGAAGAAGGTTGAAAAAGAAGAGCGTAAATTAGAAAGAATTGAGAAAAAAGCTGAAAAGAAAGAGAAGCGCTCTAGATTTCGTATGAGAGGTGAATCGTGATGAATATGACAAAACTTGAAACAATTGAAGAGCTTGAAGTCTTAGTAGAAAAGAATGAGCCGTATGTTCTTTTTAAACATAGTACGACATGCCCGATTAGTCACGGTGCATACACAGAATTTCAAGCGTATTGCAGTGAAGAAAGAGAAGTGCCAGCGTATTACTTATACGTACAAGATGCGAGAGATGTGTCAAATCGTGTTGCAGAACAATACAGTATTAGACATGAATCACCGCAAGTGCTATACATAAAAGATGGGATGGTAGTATGGAATACATCTCATTGGAATATTAAAAAAGATGCTTTAGAAGAGAATATAAAGTAAAAAGAAGCAAGCTAAAGGTGCTTGCTTCTTTTTTTTTGTTTTTGTTGAAATATATTTAGTGGTACACTATTAATAGTTCAAACTAAATAACTAGATTGTTGAAAGTAGGTTTTAAGTAATGAAGAAAATGGCATTATCCTTCGCAGTCGTAAGTTTATTACTAGGAGCTTGTAGTAACAATAGTAATACGATTAGTAAGAAGGATGAAGTTATACAAAAAGATACAAAAGAAAAAAGTATGATTCCGAGAACTGCTGTTTCTAAAGATTATTATAGAACTGTTATTCCTTTAAAAGAACAAAAGGTTATTAATACAGCTAATATAAAAACAAATTCTAAATTAGATTTAGCAGAGTATGAAAATGGTTTAATAAATATTGCAACGCAGCAATTTGATACAGAGAGTCACGTACTGCAATTAAACCAGTATATTCCAGAGAAACTAATTGATGAACTAGTTGCGAAAGTAGAAGCGCCAGTTTTGACGAATATTATAGAACAAGACTATTTCGGAAAACAGAATTCAAATGAATTAAGTTTATCTGGTGTTATGATTGGCTTAGCTATGTCTTCAAGTGTATCGAATGAAGAGGCTATGTCTAAAGGGACTGAAGTTGCTAAACAACTTATTGAAGCTATTAACAAAAATGATAAGTATAACAAATCTCCAATTACGTTTGCTATCTTTAAGCAAGAAAGTACAAGTTCTTTAAAAAATGGTACGTATATTGCTAGTGCTACTGTTCAAAAGAATGATACGAACCTTGGAAATTGGAGTACAATTGATGAAAAGTCGTATTCATATCCTTCTGATGAATTTACACAAGCGCATGGAGAAGATAATACAAAAATAAATAACTTTGCTAAGGAAATAAAAGGTTTTTCTAATGGAGATTTTATTCCAGTCAACGCTAAAGTTTCTTATAAGAAAGATCAAATGGATACATTAAATATGAATATTGTTATTAAATATAACGGTAAAACAGAATTAATGGCTCTTACCCAATTGGCTGCTCAAGGCATGTTAGACAAATTGCCTAAAGATGCGAAAGTACAATTACAGATTAAGTCCGAGAGTAAAATTGAGGCCGTTATTATAAAAGAGAAAAACAGTGATAAACCGTTTGTTTCCTTCTTGTAAAAAAAGACAGTATGTAAACTGTCTTTTTTTTATTTTAAATGAAAATATACAATGTTTTTTGATAGTAATTCATTGCTGTATATCGTGTGACAATCGTATATGTATCAGCTATAATAAGTTATCTTAAAAAAGTAACATATAGGAATTTGAAAGAGGTGGCTTTCTTATGGCATCACAACAATTAGGTCGTTTACGTTCTGAAATTGATCAACTTAATTTACAAATATTAGAGTTACTAAACGAAAGAGGTCGTCTCGTACAAGAAGTTGGTAATTTAAAAGAAGTACAAGGTGTGAAACGTTTTGATCCTGTACGTGAAAGAAATATGCTGGATTTAATTGCAGAGAATAATAATGGTCCATTTGAAACTTCGACTTTACAACATATTTTCAAACAAATTTTTCAAGCTGGTTTAGAATTACAAGAAGATAATCATCGTAAAGCATTACTTGTTTCTCGTAAGAAAAAAACAGAAGATACGATTGTTGAAATTAATGGTGAAAAAATTGGTGACGGAAATCAGCATTTTATTATGGGACCGTGTGCAGTGGAAAGTTATGAACAAGTACGTCAAGTTGCTGAAGCAATGAAAGAGCAAGGTCTGAAATTAATGCGTGGTGGTGCGTTCAAACCACGTACTTCACCGTATGATTTTCAAGGTCTTGGATTAGAGGGATTACAAATTTTGCGCCAGGTAGCAGATGAATATGATTTGGCTGTTATTAGTGAAATTTTAAATCCGAATGATATTGGGATGTCATTAGATTACGTTGATGTTATTCAAATTGGTGCTCGCAATATGCAAAACTTTGATTTGCTAAGGGCAGCTGGTGCTGTAAATAAACCAGTATTATTAAAACGTGGTCTATCAGCAACGATTGAAGAATTCATTAATGCGGCAGAATATATTATGGCAAAGGGAAATGGGAACATTATTTTATGTGAACGAGGTATTCGCACGTATGAAAGAGCGACGCGTAATACGCTTGATATTTCCGCTGTGCCGATTTTAAAGAAAGAAACACATTTACCTGTCGTTGTCGATGTAACGCATTCTACAGGGCGACGTGACCTTCTCTTACCAACTGCAAAAGCAGCGATGGCAATTGGTGCAGACGCAATTATGGCTGAAGTACATCCAGATCCAGCTGTAGCTTTATCTGATGCAGCGCAACAAATGAATATACCGCAGTTCAATGATTTTATGAATGAATTAAAATCATTTGGAAGTAAATTATAAAAACTTTTAATGAGCTGTTCCAAAAAGGCATTTTGGAACAGCTTTCTCCTATTGTATAGCGACTGTCATTGTCGATTTTTGTTGGTAAGTTGATATATTTAAAAAATCGCTGATATAATTAGAGTTGCGGTCGATATATTTGGAAAATCGCTGATATATTTCGAGTTACAGTCGATATATTCGAAAAATCGCCGATATAAATTTCATTTACTATCGTACTGCTTAAAATAAGATTTCTACTTAGGAAACATCTATTTTTTTACAAAAAATGCCCTTTTTTCATAAAAAATACGAAAATACGAGAAAAGAAGCGAATTTTTTCGAAACTTTTGCGGGAAAATATTGTATGAGCCTGCGTTTTTATCGTATCATTAGTAAAAGGAAGAACTCGGGACGATTGGTGGCATCTGCAAATAGAGTTGATGTCTTTTTTTCATTCAAGTAACCGATACATAAAAATAGATAACAAAAATAGAAGGAGTGTGCGATGAGATGAACGTAACAATCTATGATGTAGCGCGCGAAGCAAACGTTTCAATGGCTACCGTATCTCGTGTTGTGAACGGTAACCCAAATGTAAAGCCTACAACAAGAAAGAAAGTATTAGAAGCAATTGATCGTTTAGGATACCGCCCGAATGCGGTAGCACGTGGACTAGCAAGTAAGAAGACAACTACAGTAGGTGTTATTATTCCTGATATCTCAAATACGTTTTATGCAGAACTTGCACGTGGAATTGAAGATATCGCAACAATGTACAAATATAACATCATTTTAAGTAACTCTGATCAAAACAAAGAGAAAGAGTTCCATTTATTAAATACGATGCTTGGAAAACAAGTGGACGGAATTGTTTTCATGGGTGAAGATATTACAGACATTCACATTGAAGAATTTAAAAAATCTCCAGTACCAATTGTATTAGCAGCGTCATTTGATGAGCAAAATGAAACGCCATCAGTAAATATTGATTATACACAAGCAGCTTATGATGCAATGAAGCACTTTATCGAGCAAGGACATAAACGTATCGGTTTCGTCTCTGGTCCTTTCATTGATAAAGCGGGAAGCGCGAAGAAATTACAAGGTTATAAAAAAGCTTTAGAAGAAGCAGGTATTTCATATGATGAAAATCTTGTAATCGATGGAGATTACACATATGACTCAGGTATTGAAGCATTCGAAAAGCTTTGGAGCAATGATGAAAAGCCAACAGCAATCTTCGTGTCTTCTGATGAAATGGCACTAGGTGTAATCCATGCAGCACAAGACGCTGGATTAAACGTACCAACTGACGTAGAAGTACTTGGTTTCGATAATACACGTCTTGCATTAATGGTTCGTCCGCAGCTTTCAACAGTTGTTCAACCGATGTATGATATCGGTGCAGTAGCAATGCGTTTATTAACAAAGTATATGAACAAAGAAAAAGTGGAAGATCACACTGTTATCTTACCTCACCGTATCCAATTTAGAGATTCAACGAAGTAAGTATAAAAAAGCTCACAGCATTTGCTGTGAGCTTTTATTCGGATTCAGGATAGTATTTTTGTACGACTGTATCCACCGCTTTATTTTTCTTAACGTGTAAAAATCTTGCGTACAATTCTTTTCCAGTTTCAAAGGGGGTATCGTCTAATTCAAACACATGCAACACTTTTCGGAACTTCCACGTTATTTGCTCACCGTACACATTATCGTACGTATCTTCAGATTGCATAGCAATTTTTTTACCAAGTTCGTGAGCATCCTCTAAACTGTTTGCTTTAACAAGAATAATGCTTTCTTCAAAAAGTGTATTGTGATTCTCTTCATAATGCCCATCAATTTTCGTAGAATTAGGCTCACTACAATGAACAGACTCAAACAATAATTTTACAGCGTACATATTATGCTGCATGTTTCACTTTATAAATAATACTTGCGACAAGCGAAGCAGGTATTGTAAATACGTTACTTTGATAATGGTAATGTACTTGGGATTCTTCATAAGACATATTGTCATATAGTTCGTTTTGTGAGACATTCATTTTTTTCTGTTTTTCTTTGAGCATTTTAATGTAGTTGTACTGTATTGGGACGAGAATGATGAAATAAGCTAATACGATTAGTGAAATCCAAATCATTATGAACACTCCCTTATAAAGAATATTTCTATATAACAATTATATCAATAAAAAGAAAAAATAACCATTTTTTTTTGTTGGAGCTAATTTTCTTCTAAAAATGCGAACAGTTCCTTTTGGTTTTTTAAATTGTGATCAATACATGTTCGAGCAACATATTTCAATTCTTGTAATAATGCATCTACGTGCAAAGTATCATAATGAATTATATTTCCCTCTACCATCGTTTCGTCTTTTTGCAAGTTAATTGATATTTTTAGTACAGTTATATTACTTTGTAAATTTACAACTTCTATGTAAAAAACTGTTTGTCTAAGTCAATCGTAACATAATCGCATCGTTCGGATAGCTCTAATTTACATGTAGTAGTATATTCCAAATGAAAGCCTCCTTATTGTATAAGTGTATGTTATAATGCCTTCGCTATAGATGGGGCTATTCCTTGTTATATGTCACATAAGTGCAAATTTAACTATTATAGGGCAATGTCATGTATAATAGAAAGAAAAGGCTTGTGAGGGGGGAAAAGAGATGATTGTTCTTTGGATAATTACGCTTTGTATGACTGCTATTTTTGCATATATGACGTTAAAACAAAATGGTTTAAAGCGATTTGTTCCAGGAAGTATTCTTGCAGGAATTGCCCTTATCACGTATGTAATTTCTATTTTTATTGAAAGTGTATCAGTAGATATGAGCACAAGTTTAATGTTTATTGGTATTACACTATTTGCAGGTAGCATTATGGTACTTGTGGTTGCTGGTATTATTTTATTTATTCATATGAATTCGGAAACGTTATAGCATATAGAAAAGGCATGTCCCGAGGGACATGCCTTTTTATCCGTTCAATTATGCTCTATCTTTAGAAGAGTTTTGCTGTTTTAGTAAGTCGCGAATTTCGCCAAGAAGTTCTTCTTCTTTTGTTGGTTCTGGAAGTTCTTCCTCTTTTTCTTCTTCTCTTTTAGATGTTAGTTTGTTGAAAACTTTAACAAACATAAAGATAGCAGCTGCAATAATTAAGAAATCAAAAATAGTTTGGATGAAGTTACCATACATAATAGATGATTTACCGAATGTAATTTTTAAATCTGTAAAGTCAACGCCACCTAATACCATACCAAGTAATGGTGTGATGATATCTTTTACTAAAGAACTAACGATTTTACCGAATGCAGCACCGATTACAACCCCGACAGCTAAATCGATTACATTCCCTTTGAAAGCGAACTTTTTAAACTCGTTCCACATGTGTTAATCCCATCCTTTCCACGATTCATTATGAAATTTATAATTCCTATCAACATATTCTATAGAAATTTATGAGAGAAATAAAGAGGGAATGGGAATGAAAGTAAATTCTGAAAAATGTATCCGTTTTAATTTTTATTTACATCATCTAGTAAAGATTGTAGCATTTGCTGCGTTTTTAATCCTTCTAATCCATCTACAACGGGCTTTGTATCGCCTTGTACACACTCAATAAAATGATGAACAGCATCTTCAAAACCACGTTGTTTTAACGTCGTATCCCATGATGGGGAACCACTTTGTGAAACTGAGTTTTCCTGTTCAATTTCAAATGTATTCATATTTTTTACGCGAATGATTTTTCCTATCGTTACAAGTTCAATTTGTTCTAAATTAGTACCGGCATGGCGATGCATTGCAGTAGAAAGTAATAGTCCACTTGGAGTTGTATATGTATGATGTCCGTAAAGAAGTTCATTCTTTTCATTGATTTGCATCATATTGTGAACGGCGTTAAGGTCATCATTAGCTAACCAGCGAGCAGTATCTACAATGTGTAAATAATCATCTAACATAGTGAAGTCGTACGTATATGGCCCGACTTTATTTGTACGATGCTTTTCAATTCGAATCCATGAAATATCATGAGCCTGTTCTTTGGCAGCGACATACATAGGAACGAATCTGCGATTAAATCCGACCATTAATTTTCGGTTATACTTCTCGCTTAACTCGACTAGTTGCTCAGCTTGTTCCACTGTAGCTGCTAGCGGTTTATCAACATAAACGTCGATCCCTTTTTTTAGAAGTTCAGAAACGATTTCATAATGCGATGTAGTTGAACTATGAACGAAGATTGCATCGCATTCCGAAGCTAACATTTCAATAGAATGAAAGTCTTGAATTCGGTATTGCTGGCAAACTTGTTTTCTTTTCTCTGCGTTAGGTGTAAACGCCCCTACAAAATTCCAATCAGTTTCTTTTGTAAGTGTTGGAAGATAGGCCTTTTGCGCAATACTTCCAAGTCCAATCATCCCAATTTTAGGTTTGTTCATTTTTATTCCCACCCTATTAATAGTAATGTAACGGCTTAAATGTAGCATAGGGTGGGGGAGGAAGGCAAAAATTAGCTTTTTACTTACGGCCTTCTAACAAAATCTTCTCTATCTCTTCAAAGTGATGAGCGCGAGCATGCTCTAGCGGGGTAACACCATCATTGTCTGGAATATTTACATCTGCACCGTGCTCAATAAGAAGGCGAATGACTTGTTGCTGTGTTTCGTTTCCGTTACTTAGTACGATGGCTTCCATTAAAGCTGTCCATCCCAGGTTATTTACATGATTTACATCAATATTTGTTCGAGTGAGGAGTTCTTTTATAACGTCAATATAGCCCTGTTCTGAGGCTGGGATAAGAGCTGTTCCGCCGTAACGATTTGTAATCGTAGGATCTGCACCAGCATCAATTGTTAATTTTAAAATGTCTAAGTAACCTTCCGCACCGGCGTATAGAAAGGGATTATTTTTCATGTCATCTTGGATATTTACGTCAGCACCAGCTTCGATAAGCGCTTTTGCGGTTTTTACATCATTTTTGTATGTAGCAATCATAAGCGGAGTGCGTCCTTGATTATCCGTCGCATTTATATTTGCGCCTTGTTTTAGTAAAGATATAACAGTATTCGTTTCATTTTTTTCAGTAGCTGCTAGTAGTGCAGTCTCCATGTTTGTCATCTCCTTTTTTACTTCTTATTCTTGCGAGCATCCTTGTAAAAAAATTACGCAACATATCATACTGAATGTTTTTTTGAACATGGAATTTCAACCTCCTAATTTCAACTGTAAAATAGGAACATTAAATTTTTATAAACTGACGCTAAAATTACTATAAAATCGCTTGAGTATTTGAACATATATTTTTATGCTTATGAATATGAAGGATGGGTAAAGTGAGGATGTAAATGATGTCTATTAAAACAAGGTTTTTATTTTCTTATATTGCTGTAATTCTCGTTTCTATTACGCTCATATTAGTCGCGGGATTTTTAATTGTTTTTTCGATAACAGGTGACTTGGAAGCAGTGAAAAATTTCTATAAAAGTTCTTACATTCAAAAGCCGCTTACACCAGAAGAAGAGAATGCCTATCTTGAATTAAAATTAGCGGCAAAGCAACATCAATCTCAATTATTAGATGAATCGTTCGTTTCATCAATTGAAAAAGAAGGCGTGAAAATAATTGTAAGAAAGGGAGAAAACATTTCTTATGCTACAAAGGGTTTTGAAAGTTCGACTTTAACAGAAGCCCTTCCGAAATTTGAAGCAGCAAATATTAATAGTCGTGGTACAACGGAACTAGGCGATACATTTTATCGATATGTAAAGTTTGATTTTTATTTTCCTCAGGAAGAAGAGGGAAGTATATTTGTATTAAAAAAGCAAAGTTCATTTGTAGATCTTACACAAAAATTATTTCCAATCTTATTCGTATCGCTTTTACTATTAGCCATTTTACTTATTGGATTATTAAGTTATCTCGTTTCAAGAAGTGTAATAAAACCAATTTTTGTATTGAAAGGCGCAACGGAGAAAATTAAAGAAGGAAATTTAGATTTTCAAATACCAATTACATCACACGACGAAATAGGGCAATTAAATCAAGGGTTTGAGGAAATGAGGAAGAGATTAAAAGAATCGATAGAGATGCAAACACAGTATGAAGAAAATCGAAAAGAGCTTATTTCAAACATCTCTCATGACTTAAAAACACCGATTACATCAATTATCGGATATGTAGAAGGAATAAAGGACGGAGTAGCAAATACGCCAGAAAAAATGGATAAGTATTTAACAACTATCCATACGAAAGCAAGACATATGGATACACTTATTGATGAATTATTTTTATTCTCAAAGCTCGATTTGAATCGAGTTCCCTTTCAGTTTGAAACGGTTGAATTGAATACGTTTATGCAAGAGTTAATCGAAGAGATGCAAATGGATTTAAGTAAAGAAGGTATAGAAGTTAACTTACAATTACATGCATCACCACTATATGTAACGGCTGATTGCGAAAAGATCAATAGAGTTATATCAAATTTAATTCATAATAGTGTGAAATACATGGATAAAGAAGAGAAGAAAATTACTGTAACAGTATCGAGTGATAATAATAAAGTTATTGTGAAAGTGATGGACAACGGATCAGGTATAGAATCTGATACATTGCCGTATATCTTTGAACGTTTTTATCGTGCAGAACAATCGCGGAATTCTAGCACAGGTGGAAGTGGACTTGGTTTAGCGATAGCGAAGCAAATTGTTGAAGAACATGGCGGGGAAATTTGGGCGGAAAGCGAGCTTGGGAAAGGCACAAGCATTTTCTTCTCATTGGAAAAAGTAGAGGAATGTGGTGAGTAAATTGAAAAGAATTTTATTAATAGAAGATGAAGTAAGTATTGCAGAATTACAGCGAGATTATTTAGAAATTAATGATTTCCAAGTTGATGTAGAGCATTCAGGAGAAATAGGTTTACAAACAGCTCTGCAAGAAGACTATGATTTAATTATTTTAGATATTATGCTTCCGAAAATGAACGGATTCGAAATTTGTAAACAAATACGTGCTGTAAAAGATATTCCGATTCTACTTGTTTCAGCAAAAAAAGAAGATATAGATAAAATTCGCGGACTCGGATTAGGAGCGGATGATTATATAACGAAACCGTTTAGCCCGAGTGAATTAGTCGCAAGAGTAAAAGCACATATTGCCCGTTATGAAAGATTATTAGGAAATGTAAGTAAGCAACGTGATACGTTATATATTCACGGAATTTCTATCGATCAACGAGCGAGAAAAGTTTTTATAAAAAATGAAGAAGTTGCGTTTACAACGAAGGAATTTGATTTATTAACATTCTTTGTCACACATCCAAACCAAGTATTAAATAAAGAACAGTTATTTGAACGCATTTGGGGATTAGATTCCGCTGGGGATTTAGCCACTGTTGTCGTCCACATTAGAAAGCTACGTGAAAAAATTGAAAGAGATCCTGCTCACCCGCAATATATTGAAACAGTATGGGGAGCTGGTTATCGTTTTAACGTGTAATATACCTGCCGAGTAATTGGCAGGTTTTTTATGTTATTTGCAAAAAGGAAATAATAGGTAATTTGTGTTAAGATATAAAGAGAGATAAAACATAGTAGAGCATGAGAGGGTGTGCTACATTTTGGGAGATACATTACAAGATAATAAATCAAACAAGGTCTTAAGGATTGGAACTAATATTATAATTATTTTATTAATTATTGGTGCAATACAAATGTTTTATGATAAAGATTATACAAATGATCATTTCGGCTGGTTATTTTTAGTATTAGGTTGGATAGTTAGAAGCATTTTTAATATTACGATAGGTTTAAAAGAAGGAGATAAAAAGTCAGTGTTGTTTGATGTAGGTTTGGTGCTCTTTTCCTTTTATCTTTTATTTTTATATAGTACGAAATATTTCTTCTGAAAATTTAGCTCATAGTCTTATAGAGACTGTGAGCTTTCCTTAATAATAACGGTACTGGCGTAACGATTTATAAAATATTTGAGTAGTAGAAGTAAACAGGGTCGCTTCTTCTAAAAAAGGATAATGGTTGCTCTCCTCAAATGTCACAAAAGTAGAATCGCATATACCCTCATGTATCTCGATGGAATATTGAATAGGACACTGCACATCATATCTTCCGCATATAATAAGTGTCTTTGTTTGGATGAAAGGTAAATACTCTCTTAAATCAAATGAAGGATATTCATTGGCGAAAGCATTCATCCGGCTAATGGACATTGTTTTGTTGATTGGTTTACAAAAATAAGAGTTGTAGTTTTCTGGTTTAAACAATGATAATTTTGTTCTCTCAGTAGATAGTTCTTTTCGTTCTTCACTTGTAAGGTGAGGGCTTTTTAAGTTTTCGATGAGTTTTTGCATATAATGAAACTGTGGATGTGCTGGGTGATAAATGCAAAATGGTGTTTCGGTATAGTTACTTGCTGCAGCGCCTGCTATGACTAATGAGTGTAAGGAATTTGGATATGTAATCGCATATAAAAGTCCAAGCATACCACCTGTTGAATGACCGGCGAAATGCCATGTTGGAAGTTGTAATGCTTCTCGTATGGCTTCTAAGTCGTGGATTGTTTCAATCATGCTTAATTCGTTTTCTGACTGGGCGGTTACAGAGCGACCAGTATCTCGTAAATTAATGAGAAATACACGATGCGTAGCAGTAAAAACATCCGCAAAGTAATCACCAGTTTCATTAAATTGTGAATAGTGATGTGTAATACAAAGCGATTCGCCATTTCCTTTTGTAAAGAGTTCAAATGTACCGCGTTTCGTGTTGATTATTTGTTGTGTCCACATAATATCACGACCTTTTCTCATAAAAGTTGGGCCAGACTGTTATGAAATGAAAATATATCAGCGATTATTAGAATATATCGGCGCAACTCGGAATATATCAGCGATTATCAAAATATATCGGCGTAACTCGGAATATATCAGCGATTATTAACATATATCGACTTACCGACAGAAAACGACAATAATAGCAAACTTCAAATAAAAGGAGGCTATTCAAAAACGAGCCTCCTTTTCGTTAGTATAAAGATTTTGTCATATTATTCCGAATAATTTCAAGGGATTTCGCTACAGTTAATGCGTTTTTTTCTTCAATTTCTGGTTTACGGGGGATAGGTTTATACATGTTGTCTGGATCTTCCCATGTGAGGGGAAGTTCTGTTTCTGCTTGTCCTTTCCAAGCTGCAATCCATTCTGGAGGGAGATAACCTGAGATGTTTTGGATGTTGTTCATTTCGAGCCAAATGAGTGCCCAAGCTCTTGGAACGACGCGCCAGTGATCATAGCCACCGCCGCCGACAGCGATCCAGCGACCGTCGCAATATTCATTAGCAATTTCACGAGCGAGCTTCGGTATTTCGCGGTAAATATTCATTGTCGCACAAAGATGTGTAAGTGGGTCATAATAATGTGCGTCAGCACCATTTTGCGTTAAAATAATATCCGGTTTAAAGTACGCTGCAACTTCTTTTACAACTGTTCGATATGCTTCTAAGAACGATTCATCTTCTGTAAAAGCATCGAGTGGAACGTTAAAAGAATAACTATAACCATTACCTTGTCCACGTTCGTTTACAGCGCCAGTTCCAGGGAATAAATAGCGACCAGTTTCATGCAGTGAAATGGTGCATACGTTAGGGTCATCATAAAACGACCACTGTACGCCATCACCGTGATGAGCATCTGTATCAATATATAAGACGCGTAAACCGTATTTCTTTTGAATATATTTCATTGCGATAGAACTGTCGTTATAAATACAAAAGCCAGATGCTTTGCCGCGAAAGCCGTGATGTAAGCCGCCGCCCAAATTAAGTGCGTGTTTTACTTTTCCGGAAAGAACAGCATCGACAGCTGTTAACGTACCGCCAACGAGCAATGCGCTTGCTTCGTGCATATTTGGGAACATCGGTGTATCTTCTGTTCCGAGTCCATATGTCATCGCAATTGATTTTTCTAACTTTCCTTCTCCAGCACGTTTTACCGCATTTATGTACTCCTCTGTATGAACGTAGGCAATCTCTTCATCTGTAGCCATCCGTGGTGAGATGATTTGAGAGGGAGAGATGAAACCGCCCTTTTGTAATAAATCATACGTAAGTGTGACGCGCAGTTGGTTAAAAGGATGATCAGGGCTAAATGAATAGCCCCGAAAGTCATCCGAATAAATAAACGCGCTACTCATGCTTGCATCCCCATGATGTTTGGCCATAATACGCGGTAGCCTTCTGCTTCAAGTGCATCAATCACTTTTAGAGGATTCATCGTTTGAATGCGGAAAACGAGTACTTTATCATTCTCGTCTTTTGCTGGGTAGACGAGAACGCTCACGATATTTATTTGTAAATCACTAAAAATAGCAACGACTTTTCCAAGAATACCAGGTTCGTTTTTTACTTGAATTTCAATTTGCGAACTTGGTTGATGTGCTCCTGTTAATTTTACTAATGTGTGCAGTACTGTAGATTCAGAAATGATTCCAACTAACTTCCCGGCCTTTGTAACAGGAAGACAGCCAATTTTATTTTCAAAAAATAAAGTAGCAATTTCCTCAACAAAATCGAGAGGATGGCAAGTCATAACAGGATGTTTCATAATAAGCTCGAGCGGTTGCTGTAGCATATCGAGTGAAACTTGTTCATCTAGAATAGACGGACTTGCATCTCTTACATCCCGATCAGAAATAATGCCTACGACGTGATTATTTTGATCGACAATTGGAATGTGCCGAATGCCTTTCGTGCGTATCGTTCGGATTGCTGTTTCGATTGTATCGTTTGGATGTAATGTAACTACATTTTGATTCATAATTTCTTCTACAATCATTCCAGTTGCCCCCTTTATTAATACATAAAACGATTGTGAAAACGTAGACGATCAAAAGCTTGAATAGAATCCGTATCAACGCGTTTACCGATGCGGACCATTAAACAGTTGGCAGGATGTGAACAAATTTCAGGATCGTCTGTAGCCATCCATTGTAACCCGCCAGCATTCATCATCTTCTCCATTACTTTTCGGTATTCCCACACATTCAATCCTGTTTGTTTCAAATCCCAGTGCCAATAATATTCAGTCGTCAATATAATGTAATCTTCCATATAATCGTCCATCATAGAAACCTCTAGTAAGTTCTTTCCGACAGAACTCCCGCGGAAGGCTGGGACTACTTCAATTGCCCCAAGCTCAATTAAGTTTTCCATTTTTCCTTCTGACCATCGTTCAAGTGGATCAGGATACAAGTATGTAACATATCCAACAATTGTTTGGTCATGTCTAGCAATAATGAGACGAGCTTCTGGTAATTTAGAAATTTCGACAATTGCTTTATATTGTTGCTCGGCAGGACGAAACGCAATTAAGTCTGGATGAAACTCATACATTTCTAAGTTATGTGTAGAGACAGGACCTTCAATAATTAAAGTGCCTTTCGCTGTTTTTAAGTTTCTAGCATTATATATTTTTTTATGAATCAATGTATTGCTCACCACCTTGAGGGTTTGTGAATCTATTAATATCGTACTTTATAATATATGCGATGTGAATCGAAATTTGTCATTAAAAATTTGTCTAAAAATCAACAAATATACTGAAAATTTTAAATAATGTCATTATAATAGATAATAGAATACATAGGAGGGGGATGTAAAGTATGAAAGTAGAAACGCTTCCTGTCATTAAAGGAGAAAATAATTTGCCGAATTATGATGAGGCATACGCGAATTTTAACTGGGAAGAGGTTAATAAAAACTTTACTTGGAATGAAACAGGCCGAGTAAATATGGCGTATGAGGCAATTGATAAGCATGCGAAATCCGATCGAAAGAATAAAGTAGCTCTTTATTATCAAGATGGATCGCGAAAAGAGAAATATACATTTAAGGAAATGAAGGATTTTTCTAATAAAGCAGGAAACGTCCTTAAGAATTATGGCGATGTAGAAAAAGGCGATCGCGTTTTTATTTTTATGCCACGTTCTCCAGAGTTATATTTCACACTTTTAGGTGCAGTGAAATTAGGAGCAATTGTTGGACCGCTATTTGAAGCATTTATGGAAGGCGCAGTTCGCGATCGCTTAGAAGATAGCGAAGCAAAGGTGTTAATTACAACGCCTGAATTGTTAGAGCGCGTACCATTAAATGATTTACCGGCTTTAAAAACAGTTTTCCTTGTTGGAGATAATGTAGAAGAAGGCGGTAAAACGGTAGCGTTCAATCCTTTATTTGAACAAGCTTCAAAAGAATTACATATTGAATGGTTAGGCCGTGAAGACGGCTTGATTCTACATTACACGTCTGGTTCTACTGGTAAGCCAAAAGGTGTGCTTCATGCGCAAAACGCAATGGTTCAGCACTATCAAACGGCGAAGTGGGTATTAGATTTAAAAGAAGACGATGTATATTGGTGTACTGCTGACCCGGGCTGGGTAACTGGAACAGCTTACGGTATTTTCGCACCGTGGTTAGTTGGAGCGTCAAACGTTATTTTAGGTGGACGCTTTAGTCCAGAAGCTTGGTATGAAGCACTGCAAGATTACGGTGTGACGGTTTGGTACAGCGCACCAACAGCATTCCGTATGTTAATGGGAGCTGGACAAGACGCAATTAAAAAATATGACTTATCACAAGTTCGTCACGTATTAAGCGTTGGTGAGCCGTTAAATCCAGAAGTAATTCGCTGGGGTATGAACGCATTTGGACTTCGTATTCATGATACGTGGTGGATGACAGAAACAGGTGGACAAGTTATTTGTAACTACCCTTGTATGGAAATCCGTCCAGGTTCAATGGGTAAACCAATTCCAGGTGTGAAAGCAGCGATTGTTGATAATGAAGGAAATGAAGTGCCTCCTTACACAATGGGTAACTTAGCAATTGCGAAAGGTTGGCCATCTATGATGCGTGGGATCTGGAATAACCAGCAAAAATATGAATCTTATTTCATGCCGGGAGATTGGTACGTATCAGGCGACTCTGCCTATATGGATGAAGATGGATACTTCTGGTTCCAAGGACGTATTGACGATGTAATTATGACGTCAGGTGAGCGCGTTGGTCCGTTTGAAGTAGAAAGTAAATTAATCGAGCATGCTGCTGTTGCAGAAGCTGGTGTAATTGGTATTCCTGATCCGGTGCGCGGCGAAATTATTAAAGCATTTATCGCACTTCGAGCAGGATACGAACCATCTGATGAATTAAAAGAAGAAATTCGTCAATTTGTAAAGAAAGGCCTAGCAGCTCATGCAGCGCCACGACAAATTGAATTTAGAGATAAATTACCGAAAACGAGAAGTGGTAAAATTATGCGCCGCGTATTAAAAGCGTGGGAGCTGAATTTACCAACAGGTGACTTATCAACGATGGAAGATTAAGAGAGGAAGGTCTGAACGAAAAATGTTCAGGCCTTTCTTTTTTATGATATCATGAACTTATATATATAAGTTAAAGGGGATAGTATGATGAAAACAGAAAAGGAAAAGATGATACTAGGAGAAATGTACATACCGGCTGATCTAGTTTTAGTACAAGAAAGAGAGCAAGCGCGTATATTAACGAGAAAATTAAATGATACGTCAGAAGAGCAATTGAAAGAGCGTAGCGAAATCGTAAAAGAATTATTCGGAACGACAGGAGATAATATTCATCTTGAATCTTCTTTTAGATGTGATTACGGCTATAACATTCATGTCGGTGAAAATTTTTACGCGAACTTTGACTGTACGATTCTAGACGTATGCCCGGTAACAATCGGAGTGAACTGTATGTTAGCTCCAGGTGTTCACATTTATACAGCAACGCACCCACTTGATCCGGTAGAGCGTATAAGCGGATCAGAATACGGAAAACCAGTTACAATTGGCGATAACGTATGGATTGGCGGAAGAGCAATTATTAATCCAGGTGTAACAATTGGAGACAATGCAGTGATCGCATCTGGTGCTGTCGTAACGAAAGATGTACCTAATAATGTAGTAGTTGGCGGGAATCCTGCAAAGATTATAAAAAAACTAAAATAATATTTGAACGAAGTGCCTTCCTCGTCTGTATACATTTATGAAAGAATAGATGAGGGAGGCTTTTTTATATCTAATAAATTACTCTTTGCGACGTTGTAAAGGATTGGAGAGAAGTGAAATTCCACCTCTATTTGACACGCCTATATAAATGATGGTATAAAGAAAAGTATATGAATAATTGAGCGTGGAAAGGGAGAAGTAGTGATCATTTCCCTGTTTTAGAGAGCTGATGGCCGGTGAAAATCAGCACATAGATGATCGCGAATTACGCCCCTAGAGCATCTTTTTTCGATTGAATTATATTCAAAAGGGAAAAGACGGTGCTAAGCCGTTATGTAAATAAGGTGGTAGGCTTTTTTTGCCTGCAACTAGGGTGGTAACGCGATGATCAAAATCGTCCCTTATTTGAAGGGGCGATTTTTTTATGTTTTTAACCTTCACGCCAGTAATGAACTTAAAGGAGAGTATGTAGGATATGGGTATTTTACAAGATCTTGAATTTCGCGGTCTAATTAATCAGCAAACAGATGCTGAGGGCCTTGAGCAATTATTAGAAAAAGAAAGCGTTAAATTATACTGTGGTTTCGACCCGACAGCGGATAGCTTACACATTGGTCATATGTTACCAGTATTAATGTTACGTCGTTTCCAATTAGCTGGTCACCAACCAATCGCACTTGTTGGCGGTGGTACTGGTATGATCGGTGACCCGAGTGGTAAAAAAGCAGAACGTACATTAAATACGAAAGATACAGTTGCTTACTACACAGAAAGCATTAAAAACCAACTTTCAAACTTCTTAGAGTTTGAAAACGTGGACAACCCAGCAACGATGGCTAACAACTACGACTGGCTTGGTAGCTTAGATGTCATTTCATTCTTACGCGATATCGGTAAAAACTTCGGTTTAAACTATATGTTAGCAAAAGATACAGTAGCATCTCGTTTAGAAACTGGTATTTCATTCACTGAGTTCAGTTACATGATTTTACAATCATACGACTTCTTAAACTTATACCAACAACATAATTGCCGTCTGCAAATCGGTGGTAGTGACCAATGGGGTAACATTACAGCTGGTCTTGAATTAATCCGTAAATCAGAAGAAGATGCGAAAGCATTCGGTTTAACAATTCCACTTGTTACAAAATCTGACGGTACGAAGTTTGGTAAAACAGAAGGCGGCGCAATTTGGTTAGACCCAGAGAAAACAACTCCTTACGAGTTCTACCAATTCTGGATCAACACAGATGACCGCGACGTTGTTAAATACTTAAAATACTTCACATTCTTATCTCACGAAGAAATTCTTGAGCTTGAAAAGCAAGTAGCTGAAGCGCCAGAAAAACGTGCAGCACAAAAAGCATTAGGTTCTGAAATGACAAAACTTGTTCATGGTGAAGAAGCATTAGAGCAAGCGATTAAAATTTCAGCTGCATTATTCAGCGGTTCTGTAGCAGAACTAACTGCAAGCGAAATCGAACAAGGATTCAAAGACGTACCATCTGTAGAACGTACTGCAGAAGATACAGTATTAATCGACTTACTTGTAGAAAGCAAAATCTCTCCATCAAAACGTCAAGCACGTGAAGATGTAACGAACGGCGCAATCTACGTAAATGGTGAGCGTACACAAGCATTAGACTACGTTGTAACAGAAAACGACCGCATCGAAGGTAAATTCACAATCATTCGCCGCGGTAAGAAGAAATATTTCTTAATTCGTTACTAATAAATAAAAAGCTTTGAGGAATTTCCTCAAAGCTTTTTTGTTTTAATCTCCTTTTCGAGTTCATACGGAAATCACATGTAAGCGGTATGATAAACGTATAACAATTAGAAAGGAGTGGTAAAACGAAATGTCACTAGAAGCGTTGATTATTTTTTCTTTGCTAAACGCGGGTCAACTTGCAGAGAATTCGAAGGTTGATATACATAAAGAGCAGAAAGATGCTTATGTATATGTTCAAAAAGAGGAAAATAAATAACTTTAATATATATAAATAAAAGCTACTCGAAGTAACTGTTTTGGTGTCTTCGGTAGCTTTTTGAATTATGAATAAATAGGAATTAATTCTCGCTTGAAATCTTCGTACATTTCAAAGGCGATTTTCATGATTTCTTTGAGTTCATCGTAACTGTGGAAGCATACTGCCTGCAATCTTTCAGAACCATTGGATAATGCTTTCACAAACATATCCCATGAATTCCCAACTCTAACTTCACCATTATACCTTGCAGACCAAATGAACTCAACAAGCCCATATTTTAAGCTGATATTGAATCTGAAAGTATAGAAATCCTTGTTCTTTACTTCACCAACAATAAAAAAGTTTTCTTTTTTCATAAAACGAGCTTTATAGCCAAGAGACTCAAATACTGCAATTACTTTTTCGTTTTCATAGTTTTCAAATGTATTTTCTCTATCAGAAAAATTTTCTGATAAGGCTTTATATCTCTTAATAAAATCAATTTTTGTAAGACTGGCTTGTATTTCAGGTTTTAATGAATAAGACAAAAGTTATTCCTCCTAAAATATTAAGTCTATCCTTATTTTTGGGTCATTACTTCATATATCTTTAAGGTGAAATCATGAATAAATAGGAATTAATTCTTGTGGCTCCACTTTTACTATTCATGTTAAAAGTCTAAATCTTTTTCATTACCATCATAATCTACTAGTAATGATCCTTCGTCTAAGGTATCCATTAACCATTCCACCAAACCATTCCATGATCTAGAAACGCTGTGAATCTCCCTATCCCATTGTATTACCGTTGCATCGTATCCATTGCTTGATTCTAAGTCTATACATATCGAGTCACCATAGTTTAAATCTGCGATGATTAAATACGTGTCTGGCATCTTTGTCGGTCTTCGTTCTTTTTTAAACGAATCATTTAGATAAGAGCCACCACGCTGTTTTGGACCCTGAGCAGCTGTATGAATTTCTGACAGGATTGTTCCAGGTATAAATAATTCTCCACCATGACACACTTGGAGAAAATCTTTATATATATCAGGAATTTGAATGTTAAGTTCATTTTGAAGGCTTGTTATATCTTCTAAGCTGATTCCATTATTTAGGTTATGAATACCATCTACATATTTATTAACTTCCTCAAAAAATGGTTGTAAATGATTGTTTTTTGAATAATATTTTCTTAGCATAACACCATCTCCCTCTATTCATGTTTCCAAGGCGCAACGTCTCAAGATTAGATACATAAAGAAATCCGGCTCTTGTGAGTCGGATTTCTTTATGTATAGGATAAGATTGCCTTTCTTATATATAAAATTATGAATAGATAGGAATTAATTCTTGTTTAAAATCTTCGTACATTTCAAAGGCGATTTTCATGATTTCTTTGAGTTCATCGTAACTGTGGAAATATAGCACGGGTACTTTTTCCGTGTCATTTGATAACAATCTTATAAATATGTCCCAAGGGTCTCCAGCTCTAACTTCACCATTATGCCATGCTTCCCAAATCAATTCAGCAACACCATATTTTAAGCTGATGTTGAATCTAAAGGTGTAGACATCTTTGTTTTTTACTTCTCCTACAATAAAAAAGTCTTCTTTTTTATTGTAACGAGCTTTATAGCCAAGAGACTTGAATACTTCAATAGCTTTTTCATTTTCATAGTTTTCAAATGTATTTGTTCTATCGGAAAATTTTTCTGATAAGGATTTATATCTTTCTACAAATTTAATTTTCTCAAGTACCTCTTTTATTTCAAGTTCTAAATCATATGCCATCAATTATTCCTCCCTAAATCTAATCCTAATAGCATATTTACCTTTCATTTCTTTCAAATACGTCTCAAAATTTTCCCTGAATTTGTTTCTTTTTTCGTACGTGAAATTGAAGTCTTTACAAATGTATAATTTGCTTGATACAGTTCATTTTGAAGTATCTTAGTTATAATATTTTCACCAGTAAAATCAAATATTCCTTTTCCATGATATTTGATTCGAAACAAAGGAAAAGCTAGCGTAAACGTTAGTTTAAATATTAATCAGGCGTTCTTCTTTGTGTGATTTTTATCTCCATCGCCATGCAATCGTGGTATCTTCAATGTGGATTGCTGGAATGCCGATTCCTAAATATTTCTCTTCGTTTTCATCGAAAACGGACCAATTTTCATCGTCTAGAAATTCAGGGTCAATACTTTCAAAGCCAAAAGTACTGTCTTCGTCTACCATTTCACGAAAATATTCTTGATAGGGTTTACTATTATCATTTAAATGTATTGTTCCATACATCCATGGTGTTTCTGCAAAAATGTCTCTGATTTCACCTATTTCAGTATCTTTAAAGTATAATTTCATATTTGCACCCTCTTATTCATGAATTTTGAAATAGTCTTTTGGTATCTCGCCTTTTATCAAATACTCATTATCTCTTTTTGTCCACTTTAGAGCGAGTTTTTTCCAATGAGGTGTTGTTAGTCTATCCTGCTCAATTAAACGTTCGAAATCGAATAGAACGGTATAAATTTTAGTTAAATGAAGAAATCCGGCTCTTGTGAGTCGGATTTTCTTTTTTTATATATAAGATAAGATTGCCTTTCTTATATATAAAATTATGAATAGATAGGAATTAATTCTTGTTTAAAATCTTCATACATACCTAAAGCAATTTTTAAAATTTTTTCTAAGCTGTCATAATCGCTAAATAGTACGGGCTTAATTCTAGTATCTGGAGAAATTAAAAGTCTTGAATATAGACTCCATGGACTACCTAATCTTAGTTCATCATTATGATAAACTACCCAAGTAAAATCCAGAACGTTTACTTTAATACCAATATGAAAATAAAATAAATTTTCTTTTTTATCACCTAGTTCTCCAACTTTTAAAAACTTTTCTTTTTTATCATAAACTGATTTATAACCTAGCTTTTCAAGTATTTGTTGAATTTCTTCAATATTGGGATTAGGAATGATTTCTTCGGCATCATAATTTTCTCTCGAAAAAGAAGAAAGTTCTGTGTATCTATTAACAAAGTCAATTTTTTTAAGTGCTGTTTCTATTTCAGGTTTTAATTTTAAGTTCATAATTAATTCTCCTAAAACCTTAAGTCTGTCCTTGTTTTTTAGTCATTACTTCATGTATTTTTAAGGTGAAATTATGAATAAATAGGAATTAATTCTCGCTTGAAATCTTCGTACATTTCAAAGGCGATTTTCATGATTTCTTTGAGTTCATCGTAACTGTGGAAGCATGGACGAAGTATTTTTTCTGTATCATTTGATAATATTGCTACAAACATAGCCCATGGATCTCCAGCTCTTATTGCACCATTATGTCGTGCAGACCAAATAAACTCAACAAGGCCATGTTTTAAACTAATATTAAATCTAAAAGTATAGATGTTTTTATTCTTGACCTCACCAACAATAAAAAAGTTTTCTTTTTTCATAAAACGAGCTTTATAGCCAAGAGACTCAAATACTGCAATTACTTTTTCGTTTTCATAGTTTTCAAATGTGTTTTCTCTATCTGGAAATTGTTTTGATAATGCTTTATATCTCTGAATAAAATCAATTTTCTCAAGTACCTCTTTAATTTCGGGTTCTAAATCATACGCCATCAATTATTCCTCCCTAAATCTAATATCAATATCATATTTTTCTTTTGCTAGCTTGATATATTCATCTATTTTTTTGAATTTTTTATTAGATGTTGGAATCTCTAAAATATGTCTTCCTTCTAGTAACTTTCCATCTATTCTCTCATATTTATTTGAACGAATTTTAGTTCCAACAGCATATTTATCTTTCATTTCTTTCAAATATTTTTCAAAAGTTTTAATATCAATATCTTCGAAATCTGTTGCTTTTCTAGAAACGATTTCTCCTTTACGTGGGTCATATGAATCTAATCTTTTACCATTACTTAAATGAAGCTCATCATGTGGGTACCACTCGTTGTCTTGAGCAGTTTTATTAAACTTATTTCCTCTTGCCATAGGTGAATCTTTTGTCCAATAATCACTTGCTTCTTTCCAGTTCAATCTATCTTTAGGTATTTTACCGTCTTTTGCTTTTCTAACGCAATATTCCGCATATTTTAATTCTAAATCAGATTCGACAAACTTACCATCTTTTAAAAGATTTTTAGAGGAACCTCCAGAAGAAGACTGAAACCTTTGCAAAGTATCAATACTATTTTGAACGGTATTATACCATACAAATGTACCATGTGTAGCAACACCTGCTCCAGCGGTTGTAAGAGCTAAATCAGCTGGGATAACAATTGGTGATGCTGCCCCGAAAGTTACTCCTTCTAACAATACGGTTCCAACATTTGATCCTGTTACAATAGCTATACCGCCCAAAATTTCAAAAATAGATCCTACCCCTGATACAAAATTACCCACAAGATTTCCGGCTTGAAAGGTTGTTTTGTTTTCTAATTCATTGCCCATTGGTAATTCCACGCCTGTAAAGTTTTCAGCAGCTGAATTACAAATTCCTTGGAAGAGTTCCCAAGCGCCAATAGCTGTTTTTTGGTACCACGGTCTATTAGCTTCTTGTTCCTGCAAAGCCATTTTTTCTTCAATTTCTTTTTTTATTTCGGCTTCTTGAACTCTTTCCTCTGCAATTTTTTGAATAGAGGTTATCCATTCCATATTCAACCCTTGTGTACTAAATGTACCACTGACGGGACTAAAACCTTTTCCGCTTTGTACTTCCGCCAAACCTGTCGCAATGCTAGCGGCTAGTTGGAGTGCAGTATCATAATTATTACTAGAAGTATAATTAAATTCATATAGATGTTCTAATTTTTCTTGCAGTTTTTGCCTCATGACAGTAAAAAGATTTACCATAGCGTCCATACCTGGGATCGACATAGTTTGGTTGAGCGCTTCTGTACTTGCTATCATTCGATCGATTTCTCGAATTTGTTCTATTATCTCCTGTTCGATAACATCTGTAGAAGCTACCTGTGATTGAAAGTCTCTTGGAAAGGCATCATTTTGAAGGATTAATTCTTCGCATAAGTAAATGATTCCTTGTGCTAACGGACGAAAGGTTTGTAAGAAATATGCTTTTGCACTGCTATATGTTTGCCCTTGTAGAACAGTATCCAATGCAAAAGCGTCAATAGAATGAATAATTTGTTCCATACCTTGAATAGTAGCGTTACATAAAGAGTTCATACTTTCTGTTTGAGCTTGTACTTCACCGAGATACATATTTAAAGACATGAACTTTCCCTCCCCTTACAAGAAAATAATACCAATTTAAGGAAGGGGTTGTAAATCGAATATTCTAATAATTTGACAGTTAAAGAGATACTTGTTCATTAAGTTTTTTTAATCTTATTCAGATGCTCGGGTGATGAAGAGGTTTTTAAGTTGAATGTGAATAGAAAAAGGGAAGGTATAGATTATGTACAAATAAATACGTTGTAAAAATAATGTTAACAAAAGGAGAGTACAGCAAAGAAAAATGAATTATGGGGGAGGTTTTTATTAATGTGGATAAAAGATGGATGGAATTCTAGAGGGAGGGGGAAGGTTTATTAACTATAGACTTACAGTTCTTTTTTATTTTGTTACATTGTTCCGGTTCTATACATATACCGGCTATATTCAATAAAAAAAGCCCAGGCCCCTTGATAAACAAGGTTCCTAAGGCTTTTAATAATACTCTTTTCAGAGTACCGAGATTAACGAGAGTAGAACTCTACGATTAACGCTTCGTTGATTTCAGCTGGTAACTCAGAACGCTCAGCGTGACGAGTGTAAGTAGCTTCTAATTTGTCAGCATCGAAAGTTAAGTATTCTGGTACGAAGTTGTTAACTTCGATCGCTTCTTTAACAACAACAAGGCTGTTAGATTTTTCGCGAACGCTGATAGTTTGACCAGGTTTTACACGGTAAGATGGGATATCTACGCGAGCGCCATCAACCATGATGTGACCGTGGTTTACTAATTGGCGAGCTGCACGACGAGTGCGAGCTAAGCCCATACGGTAAACTAAGTTGTCAAGACGAGCTTCAAGAAGGATCATGAAGTTTTCGCCGTGCTTACCAGGCATTTTACCTGCTTGGTCAAATGTGCGACGGAATTGACGCTCAGTCATGCCGTACATGTGACGAAGTTTTTGTTTCTCTTGTAATTGTAAACCGTATTCTGAAAGTTTCTTACGTTGGTTAGGACCGTGAGGACCTGGTGCGTAAGGGCGTTTTTCTAATTCTTTTCCTGTGCCGCTTAGAGAGATTCCAAGACGACGAGACAGTTTCCAAGCTGGACCTGTATAACGAGCCATAGTTGACTCCTCCTTTAAAAATGTTTTTATTTACGTAAAATAAAAACAGACGTAATCGATATTTACGGGCATTTTGTTTTCATGTACCTTCGCTCCAGCAGCAGGGAGTTACGAGATACACCTCCGTAGAGGAACAAAATACAAACGATAAACTCACATTACAAGGCTGCCTTTTTATTTTACACAAACGCTATTATATCTTTTACCCAGAGTTTCGTCAAGCGAGTACGTTTTTGTTTTATGCATAAAAATTTTGGAAATTAATATAAGAAGGAATTTAAAACAATATAGAAGAAGAGATAGAAACACAAATAAAACGCTTACATAAAATAAAGGAAAACGTTCATCAAATTTTTATGGATGAATATGCGGCAATAAAAACATAAGGGGGATGTTTTTATGAAAAAGAAGCATATGGAGACAGCGTTAATTCACCACGGTTATACACCTGAGGAACATAAAGGAAGTTTAACACCACCTTTATTTCAAACTTCTACATTTACATTTGAGACTGCGCAGCAAGGAGAGGCGAGTTTTGCGGGAGTGGATCCATCTTATATTTACTCACGGCTTGGAAATCCAACTGTGAAATTATTTGAAGAACGTATGGCGTTGTTAGAAGGAGGAGAAGAAGCACTTGCCTTCGGATCTGGTATGGCAGCTATTTCAGCAACGTTAATCGGTTTTCTAAAAGCTGGAGATCATATTATTTGTTCAAATGGATTATATGGATGCACGTACGGTTTTTTAGAAGTGTTAGAAGAAAAATTTATGATTACGCATTCGTTTTGTGATATGGAGACAGAGGTTGATATTGAAAATAAAATTCGCCCAAATACAAAGCTTATTTTCGTTGAAACACCGATTAATCCGACAATGAAATTAATTGATTTAAAACAAGTGATTCGGGTTGCAAAGCGAAATGGCTTACTTGTTATTGTTGATAATACATTTTGTTCACCTTATTTACAAAGACCGCTTGAGCTTGGCTGTGACGCTGTTGTGCATAGTGCGACAAAATATATTGGTGGTCACGGTGACGTTGTAGCGGGCGTAACAATTTGTAAAACGAAAGCATTAGCTGAAAAGATTCGCCCGATGCGAAAGGATATCGGCGGTATTATGGCACCGTTTGATGCGTGGTTATTATTACGCGGGTTAAAGACGTTAGCAGTAAGAATGGATCGTCATTGTGATAATGCAGAAAAAATTGTATCGTTCCTAAGAAAACATGATGCGGTAGAAGGTGTTTGGTATCCAGAAGGGGAGTTAGCATCTCGTCAAATGAAAGGCGGGGGCGGTGTTATTTCTTTTTCAGTAAAAGGCGGAAAAGAAGAGACGCAAGCGTTTATTAATGATCTTCACTTTATTACAATTGCGGTGAGTTTAGGAGATACAGAAACGTTAATTCAGCATCCAGCAACGATGACGCACGCTGCGATTCCAGCTGAACTAAGAAAAGAAATGGGCATTTTCGATAATTTAATACGCTTATCAGTCGGTTTAGAATCGTGGGAGGATATCGTTTCTGATTTAGAGCAGGCATTAAAGAAAATATCTACTGTTAATCAATGAAAAAAGAGTGAGCTATCGGTTTTGTACAGGGCGTACTAAATCGATAACTCGCTCTTTTCTTTTTACATATGTTTTAGGAGTGTTTCCACAAACTTTTCTAAATAGCGCTGATCTACTTCATCGAAACGATTCTTTTCAGGACTATCAATGTCAAGTACACCAATGACAGCTCCTTCTTTCACAATCGGTACAACGATTTCCGAATTAGAAGCACTATCGCAAGCGATGTGACCTGGGAATTGGTGAACGTCTGCTACAAGCTGTGTTGTTTTCGTTTCAGCTGCTACGCCGCAAACGCCTCGTCCAAATGGAATGCGCACGCAAGCAGGCATTCCTTGGAACGGTCCAAGAACAAGCTGAGTTCCTTCTGTTACGTAAAAGCCAACCCAATTAACGCGATCTAAAAATTGGTTTAATAATGCGGACGCATTTGATAAGTTTGCGACTACGTTTGATTCGCCAGTTAATAACGCATCCAGTTGTTTAATTACTGTCTCATATTGCTGCACGCGAGATCCTGCATAACTTTCTTTAGTAAACATGGAAACAGCTCCTTTTTTATCGAGATGTGTAAAATATTAGCAAAATACGATGTATTTCACATGACTTTGTCGATAGAAAATTAAAGGAATTTGTCTTAAAAGTCAAGAAATTTAAACTATAGCTGTTCAGTGAAGGGAAGTGAGCGCATGAAGCAGACGAAACAAAAAGTAATTGATGCGGCAATATCGTTGTTTAATACGAAAGGTTATGATGGAACGTCGGTGCGAGACATTGCAAAGCGAGCGGATGTGAATGTAGCGAATATTTCATATTATTTTGCTGGGAAGCAAGGTTTATTAGAACAGCTTATTACTGATTTTTTAGAAGGATATATTCATGTGATTGAAATGTCGTTTGAACAGAGAGAGTATTTGTCGGCTAAAGATGTGATGGTGCAAATGGTGCGAGGGATTTTACGATATCAATTTGAAAATAGAGAACTAACACGTTTCTTCTACCGAGAGCTTTCGCTTGATACGACATTAATTCGTGAAGTGATGACCGTTTATTTTTCTAAAGAAAGATATTATATAGAACAAATGATTAGACAAGGACAAATGAAACAAGAATTTCAGAAAGTATCATTTACAATGTTTATGACGCAATTAAAAGGTATGATAAGTATGCCGTTTTTATATCCACAATATATATCAGAAGTACTCCATTCTTTCCCGTCTGAGACATTTTTTATAGAGATGTACACGAAAGAGATTGAGCAATGGATGGAACAAGCATTATGTAAAGCGAATATGTACCATGAATGGCCAAGAGCTGTTCATATGTGAAGAATCCCCACCTAACGAACTAAGGTGGGGATTTTTATGTTTACTTTTCTTTGCCATAAATTGTTACATAATAGCGCGATAATTGTTAATGCAGCTCCAGCGATTTCAATTTTATCGACTGTATAACCTCGAAAGATAGAACCAATCAGTGCAAGGATAGGAACTAAATTCATAAATAATATGCCGTTAATAGATGAAATATAGCGATTTCCCATATTCCAGCAAAATACAGCGATAACGCCTGCGATAATCGACATATAAAAGAGTTCAAAACGAACGCTCACAACTGTACGCAGTGACGGCATAGTAACTATATTTGTGTAAGTTAAGAAAGTAACAATAACGATGAGTGAAATGGAGCCAAATAAACAAGTTAATGTCGTGTACCTAAGTGGTGACCAAGATTGAAAACGAGCACCCCCGTTTGTATAAATGACCCAGCAAGTAACGCCGCATAGCATCAATATATTTGTTGATAAGTGGCTTGCAGCTCCAAATAGTAATTCAATATTTCCTTTTGAAATGACAAGCATAACACCAAGTAATGCAACAAACATACAAAGGAATGTATAGTTTTGTGGGCGGCGATTTTTCGTTATCCATTGCAGTGACAAGGCAATCAGTGGCATAAGGGATTGAATCATAGCTGCATGGATTGCTCCGGAAGGTCCGGCAAGTTGTTGTCCGTAGAAAACGAGAAAACCATACCCCGCGAAACCGACTGTCCCGTAAAAGAATAGAGAAAGTGTTCTTTTTTCTAAGCGGAGTGAAGTCTTTCCTTCAGTAATTAATAGCAAAATAAGAAAAATAATAGCTGCTGATCCATAGCGAAGCGTTGTGAAGAAGAATGGATCGATAAATTGCAGAGCATTTGCCATTACAGGAAACATAAATCCCCAGGCAGTGACGGCGAGTAAGCATAGAAAGGATCCGAGTAGCATTTGTTTTTTGTTCAAGAGTATCTTTCCCCTTTACATTTCGTTATAGTAAGTTGATGAAATAAGTATAAAGAGTAATTGTTTATAGGAGGAAATATCGATTTCTTATAACGGTTATAACTTTTTGTTAGAGGTGTGTACAATGGATTTGGAGGCAGTACGATCGTTTATTGAAGTGAAGCATACGCGAAGTTTATCAAAGGCAAGTAAGATTTTACATATATCTCAACCAGCGCTTAGTAAACAAATTCAAAAGTTAGAAGCGGATTTAGAGGTTACTTTACTTAAACGTTCTGCGCAAGGAGTAGAGTTAACGGAGGCAGGAGAGTTATTTATAAAAAGAATGTTACCAATTTTGAAGCAAATAAATGAAGTGAAAACAGAAATGAGGGGGTATCAAGAGAACCGGAAGTTTTCAATTGGTATACTACCGAGTTTAGCGGAGTATTACATATCAGAATGTAAAGATATATTAGGTGATGAGTTCGAAGTGGAATGGCAAATCGGACATACGGAAGTATTAAGAGAGTTATTTAAAGCGCGGGAGATTGACGCGATGTTCATCGATTCAGTAGTAGAAGGTGCTACGTATATAAAAGAAGTGCAACAAGAGAAAATTGTTTGTGCCGTTTCAAATAATCATCCGTACAAAGAGAAGATAGTCATTCAAATAGAAGAGCTGCACAATGAAAAATTAATTGTATATCCAGAAATATGTGATGTAAGGAAAATGATTATGAACATGTTTCATGAAATAGGTGTAAAACCAACTATAGCTGTGGAAACATCTTACGCAGAACCGATGCTTGCAATGGTAAAAGCTGGCCTTGGTATCACGTTACTTCCAGAAAGGGCAGTAGAGCAGTCTGTAAGGCAAGGAAATGTACATGTAATTTCTGTTGAACCACCACTCATGCGGAAAATTTATTTCGTATCCCATACGAAAGATTGTTTGTTATTACAATCATTTGAGGATAGGTAGTGAGGTAGGCGGAATATTGAGAAAGATTACAATCACATTGAAAGGAACATGAAATTTTTAAAAAAACTAGGTCAAAAACAAACCATTACATGGTATGATTAGTACATTGTTAGTTGTTAAATATAGGGGAATTCCCTTTTTATACATAATGCCTTCCATTTCATAAACGGAACGGACAAAAAAAGAGATATAACTAGGAGGCTTTTTTGCATGGATTCTATCCTGACGATCGTTATCATTGTAGTAAGCTCTATTCTAGTGCTGCTCATGATAGAGCTTGTGATAAGAAATCGTTCATATAAAGATATTGAAGCACTGGAGCAGTGGAAACAAGAGATAAAAGATAAACCTGTGGCAGATGAACTAAAACGGGTAAAAGATTTAAACATGACGGGTCAAACAGAAGAACTGTTTGGTAAATGGCGTGAAGAATGGGATGAAATTGTATCAACAACCCTTCCGAAAGCTGACAAAGATTTAGCGCAAGCGCGAAAATTCGCCTCGCAATTCTCCTTCCGAAAAGCAAAGCATGCGATGAACGAATCCATAAGTGGTTTAGATGACGCTGATAATCGTATTACGGACATTTTAAATGAATTACAGCAATTGTTAGAAAGCCATGAGAAAAATAGCTCGGAAATTGAAGGGTTACGTGATACATATCGTAGTATGAAAAAGAGTGTTCTTGCTCATAGACATATGTATGGAGCAGCAGAGCAGAAAATCGAAGAGATGCTAGACGCTGAATCTGAGAAATTTAAAACCTTTGAAGAAGCGACAAACAATGGCGACTATTTAAAAGCGAGAGAAATTGTTATTAGTTTGGAAGAAGGTTTAGCAGATTTAGAAATCATTATTCACCAAATTCCAGATTTATTGGTAGAGTGTCAAGCGACGTTACCAGTTCAGCTGGAAGATTTATTACACGGACACAATGATATGGTAAGACAAGGTTATGTATTAGATTATTTGGAAGTCCCTAAAGAAGTTCGTGATATGACGAAACAACTACAAACATGTTTAATGGATATACAGGAGCTTCATATAACAGAAGCGGCTGAAAAAGTAGAAAACTTAAAAACACGTTTAGATGGCTTCTACGATCAACTGGAACAAGAAGTACATGCGAGACATTATGTGGAGCAAAAAACACTTTCTGTTTACGATGATTTAGAAGAAATGCGCATCGAAACGATTGAAACGAAAACAGAAACACAACTTGTGAAACAAAGCTATCAGTTACAAGATAAAGACATTGAGTCTCAAAAAGTAATTGAAAAGCAAATGCACATTTTAACGAAACGTTTTGAAATGCTACAATTACGCGTTGCAGAACAAGATATTGCCTTCTCTATTATTCGCGAGGAACTAGAAGAGGTTTATGAGCAATGTGAAACGTTAAAAGTACTTCATGCAGAATATAAAGAAATGCTGCAAACGATGCGCAAAGAAGAATTTGAAGCACGTGAGAAGTTACAAGAAATGCGAAATACTATTTTCGAAACGAAACGCTTTATGCAAAAGTCGAATTTGCCAGGTCTTCCAGAGAGTATTATGGAAGATTTAAAAAGAGGGCAAATGGCAATGCAAGCTGTATATGAACAATTAGAAGTGAAGCCGTTAAATATGAACGCTGTAAATAGCAGTTTAGAAGAAGCATACACAACTGTGAACGGTGTAGCTGAAATGACAGAAGAGTTAATTGGACAAGCATATTTAGTGGAAAAATTAATTCAGTACGGTAACCGTTACCGTAGTCATGATGAAAACCTAGCAGAAAGTTTAAATTATGCTGAGAAATTATTCCGTGAATACCAATACGATGCAGCTTTAGAACAAGCGGCTTCAGTGTTAGAGCAACTTGAACCTGGCGTTGTTCAAAAAATAGCTGAATATGTAGACAATGAACAAACCCTTTCATAAAAGGGTTTGTTTTTTTATGTAATTTTGCAGGCGATGTTGCTATAATGAATAGCGGAATACAGCAAGGTTATTCGTTTCAAAATAAAGTGAAACTGTAATCGGTGGGAGGATTCATCCCCACTGATTACTAGCCTTCACCAATCGGATATTTACGGGCAGTTAATCTCCCATCTAACTTCTTTGCTCTAACTGGATTTTGAGGTGAGAGTCTTATTGCCCGTTAACGCGGGATAAAGTGAAACTGTAATGGGAGGGCATCCTCGCCAATTATTAGCCTTCACCAATCGAGATAAAACGGAACCTTTGCGTAGTCTTAGCGTAATGACACGTATTTATGATATGATTATACGATGTGATAGCGCTGAAAGGGGAAGAACGATGATCTATTTTGATAATAGTGCGACGACGAAGCCATATCCAGAAGCTCTTCAATCGTACGTGACGGTTGCTGGGAAATATTTTGGTAATCCTTCTTCTATTCATTCGCTTGGAGGAGAGGCAGAGCGTCTATTAACACAATCAAGAACGATTGCAGCGCAGCTTCTTCGTGTTAAACCTTCTGAAATTATTTTTACATCAGGTGGAACGGAAGGAAATAACCTTGCGATTAAAGGGATAGCGATGAGGAATCGTTCGCGTGGCAAACATATCATTACAACAAATATTGAACACGCGTCTGTGTTTGAAGCATATAAGCAATTAGAAGAACTCGGGTTTGATGTAACATATTTACCGGTTAACGAGCATGGTGTTGTATCGGTAGAAGATGTGAAACGAGCGCTTCGTGAAGATACGATTCTTGTGTCAATTATTCATGTGAACAACGAAACCGGAGCAATTCAACCCGTTGCTGAAATTGGAACGTTATTATCGAATCATCCGAAAATAAGATTCCATGTAGATCATGTACAAGGGATAGGAAAAGTACCGCTTGATTTATATGCTTCTCATATTGATCTTTGCTCAATATCTGGACATAAATTCCACAGTGTAAAAGGAACAGGTCTTCTTTATGTACGCGATGGCGTAAGATTAGATCCGATTTTATCAGGTGGTCAACAAGAGCTTAAGTATCGCTCTGGTACAGAGAATTTACCTGGCATTGTAGCGATGGTGAAAGCACTTCGCATGACAATGGAACAAGTGAAAGAAAAGGTAGCTCATTTGCAAAGTTTACAAGCAGAGCTTGTTCGTTTCTTTAAAGAGATGGAAGATGTAACGATTAACACGTCGCTTGCATATGCAGCACCGCACATTTTAAATGTATCATTTGTTGGTTTAAAACCAGAAGTAGTCGTTCATGCTTTAGAAGAACACGGTGTATATGTGTCAACGAAATCTGCTTGTTCTTCAAAAGCAAATGAAGTGAGCAGAGTGTTAGTGTCAATGGGAGTGCCGCATGCAGCAGCTGCAAGCGCTATTCGTATTAGTTTGGCACCAGAAAACACAATGGAAGAAGTAAAACAATTTGAAGGTATTGTAAAAGAGACGATGCCAAAATTATATGAAGTGATGAGGTAAAGAAATTATGTTGAAATATGAATATATTTTAGTGCGTTATGGAGAAATGACGACAAAAGGTAAGAACCGTTCTAAATTTGTAAGCACATTAAAAGATAACGTGAAGTTCAAACTGAAAAAATTCCCAAATATTAAAATCGATGCAACACATGACCGTATGTACATCCAGTTAAATGGCGAAGATCATGAAGCGGTATCTGAAAGATTGAAAGATGTATTTGGCATTCATAAATTTAACTTAGCGATGAAAGTACCATCAGAATTAGAAGACATTAAAGAAGGTGCATTAGCAGCTTTCTTACAAGTAAAAGGCGATGTGAAAACATTTAAAATTACTGTACACCGTTCTTATAAGCATTTCCCAATGAGAACGATGGAATTATTACCTGAGATTGGTGGACACATTCTAGAAAATACAGAAGATATTACTGTAGATGTTCATAATCCAGATGTAAATGTACGTGTAGAAATTCGCAGTGGTTATAGCTACATTATGTGTGATGAGCGTATGGGAGCTGGCGGTTTACCAGTTGGCGTTGGCGGAAAAGTAATGGTACTTCTTTCTGGTGGTATTGATAGCCCAGTAGCAGCTTACTTAACGATGAAACGCGGCGTATCTGTGGAAGCAGTTCACTTCCATAGTCCACCTTTCACAAGTGAGCGTGCAAAACAAAAAGTAATCGATTTAGCGCAAGAGTTAACGAAGTATTGTAAACGAGTAACGCTTCACCTTGTTCCGTTTACAGAAGTGCAAAAAACGATTAATAAAGAAATCCCATCTAGCTATTCAATGACGGTTATGCGCCGTATGATGATGCGTATTACAGAACGTATTGCTGAGGAGCGTAACGCACTTGCAATTACGACTGGTGAAAGTCTTGGGCAAGTAGCAAGCCAAACGTTAGATAGTATGCATACGATTAACGAAGTAACAAACTACCCAGTTATTCGTCCGCTTATTACGATGGATAAATTAGAGATTATTAAAATCGCTGAAGAAATCGGCACGTATGATATTTCAATTCGTCCATATGAAGATTGCTGTACTGTATTTACACCAGCAAGCCCAGCGACGAAGCCGAAACGTGAAAAAGCAAATCGTTTTGAAGCGAAATACGATTTCACACCATTAATCGATGAAGCTGTAGCGAACAAAGAAACAATGGTATTACAAACGATAGAAGTAGTGGCGGAAGAAGAAAAATTTGAAGAACTTTTCTAAACCATAAATTACCATATCTAAAACGTGTATGAAGTCATGTTATTTATCACACTCTATACTCACAAGGAGGTGATATAACATGTCACGTAGCACAAATAAATTAGCGGTTCCTGGTGCTGAATCAGCATTAGACCAAATGAAATACGAAATCGCTCAAGAGTTTGGTGTTCAACTTGGAGCTGATGCAACAGCTCGCGCTAACGGTTCTGTTGGTGGTGAAATCACTAAACGTCTAGTTTCACTAGCTGAGCAACAATTAGGCGGTTACCAAAAATAATCCCATATGATGGCTTAGAAAGAGCGGGTTCTCCCGCTCTTTCTTTTTTGTGTTGCTATTTGTCGGTAAGTTGATGTAATTTCATTTAGTAATTCGACAGAACTGAAAAATTTGTCAAAAGAAGAGGGTTCAAAATTAACAGAAAATTCTTTATTATATAAAGGAGGCATAAAGAAAAGGGAGGATATTTTATGAAGCGAGAAGAATTGTTGGCGCCACCGTCTTATAATTTAGTTTCTGAAATAGAGAAATATACGGGTGATAAAGGGAAATTAGCTTTAATTTGGCAAGATGATAAAGGGAATCGAAGGGAAGTTACATACGCTGAATTAATGCAAGGTGCGAATAAAATTGGAAACGCTTTTATAAAAAGTGGTTTGCAAAAAGGGGACAAGCTTCTTATTATGATGCCGCGTTTAATTGAAGCGTACATGACGTATATTGCTGCTATTAAAGCAGGATTTGTCGTAATTCCAAGCTCGGAAATGTTACGTAAAAAAGATATAGAATATCGAATTGGACATGGAGAAGTAAAAGCGATAGTAAGCTATGAGCCGTATATTAGGCAGTTTGATGATATAGAAGCGATGGAATCTCTTCGAAAATTTGTCCTGAGCGAGCAGTCAGTAGATGGATGGATTAATTTAAAAACAGCGTTAGAAACAGAGAGTGACAGGTTAGAAATGGCGAAGACAGATAAAGAAGATATGGTCTTTTTATCTTACACGTCAGGAACGACAGGAAATCCAAAAGGTGTCGTTCATACACATGCGTGGGCATACGCTCATTTACGTACGAGCGCTCCAAATTGGCTCGGAATTGAAGAGAATGATATTGTATGGGCAACAGCTAGTCCAGGCTGGCAAAAGTGGATTTGGAGCCCGTTTTTAGCAACGCTAGGATCAGGGGCAACAGGGTTTGTATATCACGGTAAGTTTGAACCGAAAACGTACCTGAACTTATTAGACGATAATAAGGTAAATGTACTTTGTTGTACACCGACTGAGTATAGATTAATGGCAAAGGTAGAAGATTTAAGCCAGTACAATTTAGAGGCATTACATAGCGCTGTATCAGCAGGTGAGCCGTTAAATAGAGAAGTCATTGGAACGTTCCAAAAGCACTTTCATATTACAGTGAGAGACGGCTATGGGCAAACGGAAAATACATTACTTGTTGGTGTAATGAAAGGGATGGATATTAGACCAGGTTCAATGGGGAAACCAACGCCAGGTAACCACGTCGATATCGTAAATGAGGAAGGTACTCCAGTTAAAGTAGGCGAAGTTGGTGATATTGCAGTTCACATTGAAACGCCGGCCCTCTTTAAACAATATTACAAAGACGATGAACGTACAGCGATGCAATTCCGCGGTGATTATTATATTACAGGTGATAAAGCGAAGAAAGATGAAGACGGCTACTTCTGGTTTGAAGGGCGCGGTGATGATATCATTATTAGCTCTGGTTATACAATCGGGCCGTTTGAAGTAGAGGATGCACTTGTAAAACATCCTTACGTAAGAGAATGTGCAGTTGTCGCAAGTCCTGATGAAATTCGTGGAAGTGTCGTGAAGGCATTTATTGTATTAAGAGAGAATATAGAAAAGAACGAAGAAACATTAATTCCAACACTCCAACAACACGTCAAAGAACTCACTGCACCATATAAATACCCTCGCAAAATTGAATTTGTAGATGAACTACCAAAAACGATTTCTGGAAAAATTCGCCGTATTGAACTTAGAAAACAAGAGATGGAGATTCCGTCAAAATAATTTTGAAAACAGTGAAGTAAATAGTTGAATGAAATGCAAAACAATGATAATATAAAAACGAACACAAGTTCGATTTTATGAACTTAAAAAAGAGGTGTCCGTATGATTTTAGGGATTAATCCGTACTTAGTTTTAGATGGTAGTGGGCAAGAAGCTGTACAGTTTTATAAAGAGGCTTTAGATGCAAAAGTAGAAGTCATGCAAACTTTTGGTGACATGCCTGAAAATCCAGAATACCCGATTCCAGCTGAAGCGAAAGAGCGCGTTTTACACGCTACTTTAAAAGTTGGTAATACGGATCTTATGATTTCTGATACATTCCCAGGTCAAGGACATGCAATCGGATCTCAAGTAACAATCGCAATTCAAATTAGTAATGCAGAAAAAGCAAAAGAAGTATTCGATAAGTTACAAGAAGGTGGAGAAGTTATCATGCCACTTCAAGAAACATTCTGGAGCCCAGCATACGGACAAGTAAAAGATAAATTTAATATTGAATGGCAAGTTACAACGTCTACTACTGAACAAAAGTAATTTTTAGAAAAGCACCATGTTTTGAAATGGTGCTTTTTTTTATACAATAAAAAATAAAGGAGATGGGATATATGGGAGAAATTTGGTATGGCGGCACCATTTACACAATGAGAGAAGAAAATGAAAAAGTGGACGCTGTTTACGTTGAAAACGGCATAATTGTTGATGCTGGTAATAAGGGAGAATTAGAAAGCAGATATTCAAACGTAAAGTTACATGACCTAAAAGGAAAAACAATGATCCCAGGTCTCGTTGATAGCCATATGCATCTTATTGGGCATGGAGAGAGATTACTCCGTCTAGATTTATCAAATTGTACATCTTATAGCGAAGTACTGGCTCTTGTTCAGAAGCGAGTGGAAGAAGCTCCAAAGGGCTCTTGGATTATTGGAGAAGGATGGAATGAAAATAACTTTACAGATACGAAAGATGTTCACGCGCGTGATTTAGATGAAATTTCGAAAGACCATCCTATTTTATTAAAGAGAGTTTGTCGTCACGTTACATGGGTGAATTCATACATACTGCAAGAAGTGAATATAACAGAAGCGACAGAAGATCCAAAAGGCGGGAAAATTGGCAGGGATTCATCAAATAAGTTAACAGGACTTTTATATGAACAAGGGCAAGAATTAATTAAACATGTTCAGCCAGAAATTGATGAAGCTTATTTACAAAGAGCTCTGCAAACAGCGATTAAAGATTGCTGGAAATACGGACTTGTTGGCGGGCATACGGAAGATTTAAATTATTATGGTGGTTTTAGAAAAACGCATAATGCGTTTTCTCATGTGATAAAAGAAATGCCATTTAAAGCCCATTTGCTCGTTCACCATGAAGTAGCACATGAACGAAAAGAATATGAAAATGAACATTATATTGAATTTGGGGCAATGAAAATTTTTTCTGACGGTTCTTTTGGCGGAAGAACAGCATTATTAAGTGAACCGTATGAAGATGCTAAGGAAACGAATGGGGTTGCGATTTTCTCACGTGAAGAACTTGCAGAATTAGTGAAGAAAGCACGAGATTTACATATGCCAGTTGCGATTCATACTATCGGTGATTTATCGCTTGAATATGTCATTGATGCACTCGAATTATATCCACCAGCAAAAGGGTTACGTGACCGCATTATTCATTGTCAGCTTGCTCGTGAGGAGTTAATTGAAAGAATGAAAAACTTGCAAGTCATTATAGATATACAGCCAGTCTTTCTTTCATCAGATTTTCCGTCAGTCATTGAAAAACTAGGAGAGCGCCGTCTTCGTTATGCGTATGCTTGGAAGACATTACTGGAAGCAGGGCTACATTGTAATGGTGGCTCAGATGCCCCCATTGAACAAGTAAATCCGTTTCTAGGTATATATAGCGCTGTTACACGTAGAAGTTTTATTGACGGTGTATGCTATATGCCTGAGGAAAGATTAACGGTATATGAGGCTGTTTCTTTATTTACAACAGGAAGTGCCTATGCAATTGGAAAAGAAGCGAAGCGAGGGCAAATTACAAAAGGATATGAAGCAGACTTTACAATATTAGACCGCAATATGTTTGAAATTGAGGCAGAAGAAATAAAAGAAGTACAAGCAGAAATGACCGTAATAGATGGCCAAGTTGTCTATAGAAAAGATGCGTAAAAATATATGAGCGATTATCGGAATATATCGACTTACCGACAAAAACTGACAAGAATAACGGCCGGATAGTAAGAGATTATTGTCCGCGCCAATCGGGGTAAATAAATAACCGCAGAATTATGGAATTCCATAATTCTGCGGTTATTTTAATCCTATAAAAACGTTCTCTGTACTTTTTCCCAGAAAGAGTTGTTTTTTAATTTAACTGTTTTAATTTGTTTATCGCTTAAGCGTACAACAGCTTTTTCCACTTGTTTAATACTAAGCGCTTCGTTATCCATGCCGATAACAGGATAATCGTTACCGTCTGGTCTTAGTTTTAAAGTTAATGTACGTTCGTGATTTAAAATGAAAGGTGAACCGAGCGTACGGTAAGTGTTGTTGTTTAAAGATGCTAGTTCGCTTACTTGGAAACATGGGATAAGCGGGTCAACAACTGCACCATGCAATGATTTATTGTAAGCAGTACTTCCTGTTGGGGTAGAAACTACTAAACCGTCCCCTCTAAAAGTTTCGAAATATAAATCATCAACGTGAACATCTACAACGAATGTTTTAATAATGCTAGAACGTAATGAGAACTCATTTAAACAATGGAAAGATGTACTGCCATCTACATCTACCTGAATTGTTGGATATTTACGCACTTCAATTTCATTTTTTGTAATTTCTTGAAGGGCTGTATCAACGTGATCAATATGGAAATCGCAGTAGAAAGAAATTTCATCTTTCGTAGAAATCCCTGCGTATAAACAATCTTCTCTAAAACCAGTTTTACGAACGGCTTGTAAGAAGGTTGCATCATCTCCAACACTGACGATAGCGTTTGCATTTTTTGGATGATCTAATATGGTAAATCCATTCTCTTCTAAAATACGATAGATTGGTTTCATTTTTTCAACGAGCGTTGCTTTGTCATCACCATAAAAGAAAAATAAATTGCGACGATCTGCCATTATGTATCCCTCCACTGCAGTTAAATTTTCTGTTTTTCGTGCTACATATCATTAGAGTCCGTTCCCTGATGATATGTTCAAATAATATATTTCGATATAAATTGTCAAAATACCTTTTTATTTTTAGAAAAATTTTTATATTCAATCTTATAGAACCCTGTTTAATGATGAATAAAGTTGTCGATAATGGGTACGGAGTGAAAGGATGATACGTATGAAGTGGTTCGTAATTGGAATAATAATTCTTCTTCTTTTTATTTTGTTTATACTATTGTCGAAAATAAAGCTTAAGGTGACATTTTTATATTCAGAAATGGAAAAGCAATGTTTGCTTCAAGTGAAAATATGGATGATTCGATATACATTTGATGTGTTGGAAAGAATTGAAAAACAGCAGAAAAAGACAGGACAGAAAATCGAAAAAGCTGAAGAGGACGGCGGACTCGATAATAAAATTATGGCGCAACTTGACAGCATTGGTGAACTGATAAAAAAGCTTCAAGAAGTTCATACTATTGTTAAAGATTTTCTCAAACGAGTGAAAATCAATGGTTGGAAATGGCATACACAAATTGGAGCAGGCGACGCAGCTAGTACTGGAATTGTCACTGGATATGCATGGGGGACAAAAGGTATGGCTGCTGGAGTTGTCGGACAATATATGCATATTGTCGATGTACCAGAATTTGAAATTACTCCTGTTTTTCAAGGGAAAGGATTTGCGTCAAGATGTGAGTTAACAGCATCTTTTCGGATATTCCGCACTATAAAAACAGCGGTGAAATTGCTCATATTTATGAGGAAGCAAAGATCTGGTATGACAGAAAAATCTGTTCAAGCATAGGGGGGATATAGAATGGACCATCCAATTCAAGGTTTAATGACAACCGCAATGCAGCATTTAAAACAAATGACTGATGTAAATACCATTGTTGGTGACCCAATTAAAGCGGCAGATGGAAGTGTAATTCTTACTGTTTCGAAAGTAAGTTTTGGATTTGCTGCTGGTGGAAGTGAATTTGGTAAAGTAGAACATTCAGGCCGCCATCCATTTGGCGGGGGAAGTGGTGGAGGAGTTTCTATTAATCCTGTTGCCTTTCTTGTTATAAATGGAGATGGTGTGAAAGTATTGCACTTAGATAAACAAACACACGTCATCGATAAAATAATTGAATTAGCTCCACAAGCTGTTGATAAAGTGAAAGAAATGATGGATAAACGAAAAGAAGATGATCCTGAATTTCAAATTTAACGAATAAAGAAGCTAATCAATAGGTTAGCTTCTTTAATTTTTTTGTAAATAAAGCGATTTTATTTGCATTATCGATAGGGACAAACTATCATTTACATTGTACATATTTTGTTTAAATAAGGGAGGATTTTCAAGTGGCAAACGTAACTTTTAAAGGTAATCCAATGACTTTAGTTGGAACAGAAGTTAAAGTTGGCGATCAAGCGCCAAACTTCCAAGTATTAGCAAACGACTTATCTCCAGTAAGTTTAGAAACATACAAAGGTGAAGTGAAATTAATTAGTGTTGTACCTTCAATCGACACAGGTGTTTGTGATGCACAAACACGTCGTTTTAACCAAGATGCAGCAGGTATTGAAAACGCGAAAGTATTAACAATTAGCGCTGATTTACCATTCGCTCAAAAACGCTGGTGTGCAGCAAACGGTTTAGAAAATGTTGTAACACTTTCTGACCACCGTGACCTTTCATTCGGTGAAGCTTACGGCTTAGTAATGAAAGAGCTTCGTTTACTTGCTCGTGCAGTATTCGTAGTAGATAGCAACGACAAAGTAGTTTACGCAGAGTACGTAAGCGAAGGTACAAGCCATCCAAACTATGAAGCAGCATTAGAAGCAGCTAAATCTGCGAAGTAATGTGAAGGAAATGACCTCTTATAAAGAGGTCATTTTTTCTCATATATTGCTCTGTAACGGCATCGATATATGAGAAAAAACGTTATATCATATATAACTTAAAAGGGAGCTCTTTACAGGAGGTCGCTTTTTCTTTTTGGAAAAAAACACTTTGTGGTATGATATAAGTTATGTGTAAAAGAGAGAAGGAGGAATGTACGTGAGTCAGACAGTAGAAACATTATTTTCTATTTTTGATTCTTCTGCGGTAGTTTTACGTAAAGAATTAGATGTAACATATTTAGAGGCGCTTGTAGAGACAGGTGATAACTTGTTTGAGGGAGCGATTTTACAAGAAGAATTATCCGAATCAGCAATTGAAAGGCTGAATCGTGAATATAGTACGTTTAATGAAGAAACATATAAAGGTGAAGAAATTCGTAAAGCATTTCAGTTAGCCATCTTAAAAGGAATGAAAGAAGGCGTACAAGCGAATCATGAAATGACACCTGATGCAGTTGGTATGTTTATGAGTTATTTATTCCATAAATTTATGCAAGGGCAAAATGAAATTACAGTTTTAGATCCTGCAATTGGAACAGGTAACTTAATGACTACAGTGTTTAATAGCGCCAAAGAAGGACTAACAATGAGTGGATTTGGTGTAGAAGTGGATGAAGTGCTAATTAAACTTGCTTTAGTAAATGCAAATTTACAAAAGCATGCAATCGAATTCTTCCATCAAGATGGACTAGCACCACTTTATATCGATCCAGTTGATGCAGTCGTTTCAGACTTGCCAGTTGGTTATTATCCAAACGAAATCGGTGCAAGTGAATATAAATTAAAAGCAGATGAAGGAATGTCATATGCCCATCACTTATTTATTGAACAAAGTGTGAAACATACGAAAGAGGGCGGGTACTTATTCTTCTTAGTACCAAACTTCATTTTTGAAAGTGACCAGGCACCAAAATTACATGCATTTATTAAAGAAACATGCTTTATTCAAGGGTTATTACAGCTTCCTGTTTCCATGTTTAAAAACGAGAAAAATGCAAAAAGTATATTTGTTCTCCAAAAGAAAGGCGCTAATGTAACAATGCCAAAACAGGCGTTATTAGTGGAGTTGCCTAAATTCTCTAACATGAAGGCGATGGAAGACATTATGGATCAATTAAATACTTGGTTTGCAACACATAAATAAAGCTAGGTATATGTAACAGCATTAGTGATTCATGTAGTACAGTTTTATATAATATGTCATATTTTTAAATATATACAAGATTTAACTGAATTTTTTTGAAATCTGTAATATATATTTTTTCTTGGTGTTACAATTTTTTCACTTGAAATATATGTCGGACGATGTTTAAATTAAAATCGTGAGTATAAAATTTGCTAATGATGAAACGTTTTCATATTTAGTGAATTTGATCAGATAAAATCGAGCGGTTTGTGGAAACATCCACACAACTACCAAGAGAAAAAGGGGCGAAAGACTAGATGTCAAAAATCATCGCGATTAACGCAGGAAGCTCTTCCTTAAAATTCCAATTATTTGAAATGCCAAGTGAAACAGTATTAACAAAAGGTTTAGTAGAACGTATCGGTTTAGAAGATAGTATCTTCACTATTACTGTAGATGGCGAAAAACAAAAAGAAATTACAAACATTCCAGATCACGCAGTAGCAGTTAATATGCTTCTAAAAAAATTAACTGAAAACGGAATCGTTAAATCTCTAGATGAGATTGGCGGTATCGGTCACCGTGTTGTTCACGGCGGCGAAAAATTTGCTGACTCTGTTTTAATTACTGATGAAGTATTAGCTGATATCGAAGAATTAAGCGATTTAGCACCACTTCATAACCCAGCAAACGTTGTTGGTATTAAAGCATTCCAAGAAGTATTACCAAACGTACCAGCAGTAGCAGTATTCGATACAGCATTCCACCAAACAATGCCGGAATCTGCATTCCTATACAGCCTACCATATGAGTACTATGAAAAATTCGGCATCCGTAAATACGGTTTCCACGGAACTTCTCATAAATATGTAACTGAGCGTGCGGCTGAATTATTAGGTCGTCCAATTGAAAGCTTAAGCTTACTTTCTTGTCACTTAGGTAACGGTGCAAGTATCGCAGCAGTAGAAGGCGGTAAATCTATCGATACTTCTATGGGCTTCACTCCACTTGCTGGTGTAACAATGGGTACACGTTCTGGTAACCTTGACCCTGCGTTAATTCCATACATCATGGAAAAAACAGGCCAAACAGTAGAAGAAGTAGTTAACGTATTAAACAAGAAGAGTGGTATGTTAGGTCTTACTGGTTACTCTAGTGACCTACGTGACATCATTGCGAAAGAAGAAGAAGGCGACCACCGTGCGAAAGTAGCACTTGATGTATTCGTAAGCCGTATCCACAAATACATCGGTTCTTACACTGCTCGTATGAAAGGTGTAGACGCAATCATCTTCACAGCTGGTGTAGGTGAAAACAGTGCGATTATTCGTGAGCGCGTATTAGAAGGCCTTGAGTACATGGGCGTATACTTTGATGCAAAACGTAATAACGTATTCGGTGAAGAAGCATTCATCAGCTTCCCACACTCTCCAGTAAAAATTATCGTAATTCCAACTGACGAAGAAGTTATGATTGCTCGTGATGTACTACGTCTTGGAGATATTGGTTAATATATGAAAAGAAAGACGAGATCCTATAGGATTTCGTCTTTTTTCTTTTGGATGTATTTTAAAACTCCATCCGGATATAATATTTTTTCTTTCTGAATGAATGCCGTAATAGGAATCCATTTCGCATACGCTACTGTTTCCTCATCTTGTATATTTAATATTTTCATTTCATATAGTGACGTGTCTAATAAACGCAAAGAATATAGTTGAATGATTTCATGACCAATGTCTCCATCTAGATGAAAGACATTTTCTAAACAACCTAAATAATTGGTGATTTCCACTTCTGTATGAAGCTCTTCCCTAAATTCACGAATAACGGTATGTGCTGATTGTTCACCAAGTTCAATTGAACCACCAAGAGGTCGGTAAAATGTTTCATCGGCTGAATGATATTCTTGTACGAGAAGACGCCCGTGATGTATAGCAATGCCAAAAGCCTTTGCACGTGGATACATATACAATCACTCCTTATTTTTTTTGTATAAGGAAGATTATAATGTGTTTTGTAGTAAAGGTGTCATGTATTTAAGAATATGGTCTAATCATAATTCCATCAAATAAGTTTTTCCAAAATGCTTCATTGTATTGGTATACATCCATAATAGGACATTTCATAACGCAAACACGTTGTAATCCCCAATCTTCTTGGGTGATAGTTGGTATATCGGCAGGAATTAGTAACAGGACAGAGAATGTATGTGTAACGATTTGAGATAAAATTTGTTCTAGGGAACATGCTTCTTCATATGTTCCTCCAGTTCGAATAAATAATATGGATTCTGCCGTTTCAATTGTAGCTAGAAAACGATTAATACGATGTTCATAGTTTAACTTAATTTCTGTATAAGAAGGCCAAGAAGTTGGTGTGTTTACATCTGTTTTAAAGTCATGACAGGAGTCAATTTCATAAAGGTTGTCCCTTAATCTTAATTTTGCATCATCATCCCAAAATGAGATGAAGGATAAATTTTCGAAATTTAAAAAGCGGTCAAATCGATTTTGTAATAATACATTCACTTTTTCTAATGAGGGGCTTAGCATAAAATCAATAACGCCAAAAAATGGTGATAATTCTAATTGATATAATGCCCAAGCAGGCCAGCAGTTTTGTCCTAAGCTGAATACCGCATTATATTCTTTTTTTATATCGGATAGATTCATGTGATTTATCTCATCCTTTTTGTTAATATTTTATGCCATTCAAAAATGGTATGTGAATAAAGATAGACAAGCATATTTGCAAAGAATAAGCAGAAATATGTTACAATAGAAAAAAATCGAACGAGGTGGTTGTTACGATGCGATCGAAGCGAGAACAAGCCATTTTAGACAATATAAAAGAATGGGAAGCGCAATTAGTTGAGCAAGAAGCGACCGATTTTCAAAAAGTGTTTGATAAATGGTTACATACTACAGTTGCGAAATTACCTGAGAAAAAGCGAAAAGAATTCTTCACGAAAGCAGATGGATGGCTCTTTCATTTGCATGCATTTATTCAAAGTTCACAAGCACAGTTAGATGCACGTAATCGGATTTTAGGAACATCAAGATTATTTGATGAATCGATTGAACAGCTTGAAGATTTGAAAGCATTATCTATTGATCAATTAACATACATAGCAGAGCAGCAAACAGCACGTCATCGTCTATATTCATTTGTACAAGGCGGGGCAACAGGTGCTGGAGGTTTATTATTATTAACGGCGGATTTTCCGGTTATGATCGCGTTAAATGTGAAGGCAGTCCAACTTATTGCAACATCATTTGGACATGATGTGAACAAGCCGTATGAAATGATGCTTGCGTTAAAGGTGTTTCATGCGTCATTACTACCAGGAAGACTTCAGCAATATGCATGGTACAATTTATTGCAAGAGCTGGAGCAGGAAGATTCGTTCTTTTACGAAGGAGACGAAGCAGTGCTACAAACAGCTTCTACTGAGGTTGTGTTAAAACAAATTTTGAAGACATTTTCGATTTATGCTCTTCGTCGTAAATTATTCCAAGGTATACCGGTAATTGGAATGGCAATTGGATCTACAGTGAATTATCGTTTAACAAGAAACGTTACTGAATTTGCAAATAGATTTTATCAAGTGCGCCATATAGTCGAGAAAGAAAAAAGAGCATAAAAAAAGCGAGAGGCCGAAGCCTTTCGCTTTTTTTAATTTGTTGCATGTTTTTTGGACATTGGAACAGATACTGGTTGTTTTTCTGCTGTTTTTTCTGTTTTTGGATAATAAATTAAATCCAATGTTTTTGCCTGTACGGCAATCGAAAGAATAGTAAAAGCAATTTCTGTCCAATTTAAATAATATAATGAAAGCGCAAGAACAATCGCGTCAAAGACGAAGAAAATTTGCCCAATTGTAAAACGAGTTCGTTTACTTAATACAATTGTTAAAATATCGTCTCCACCGGTTGCACCGCCAAATCGCAATATAAAACCGAGTCCAATACCAGCTAACGCACCGCCAACTACTGCAGCTATAAATAAGTTATTTGATAAATCTACCGTAAATGGAGAATAATTTTCCATAAAGGAATAAAATACTCCGAATGAAATTGAACCTAGGAATGAATAACCAACCATTTTTCTACCTAAAAATGAAGCGCACAGTAAAATAATTGGGATATCCATTAATACAGTTGAAATAGATGGTGAAATATCATAAAAGTTTTGAATGAATAGTGCAATTCCTACAAAGCCACCTTCTGTTAAGTGGTTTTGGAAGTGAATGTGATATAGCGCTGCTGCTAAAATAAATGAACCGATTAAAACCATAAAAATTTCTTTAATAATTTGCCGACTTTGGATGTTCCTCATCGTTATTCCTTCTTTCCGTAGTTAGTAGTCCTTTTTGTGTTGTAAACTAACTACGAGCTCACATGTAGCTTTCAGTTAGTTTACGAAAAAACTAACTACGCTATATGTCGCTGAAGAAATAACGAATAATCCTCTCGTCCATCAATTCTCCCTACCTTCGTTTTAGTTTAAGTCTTAAAACGACTAAACAAAACGTGGAGTAGGATTCGTCATTTAGCAATCCTGCTCTTCTTTGTTTTGTTTAGTTAGTAACAATTAAGTCCTAAACAAAACGCTATGTGTAAGAAGAGTCTTTTTTTTGCCAAATTATCCTTCGGGCAATCATAATTTCCCCACTCTCGTATTTTTTTCGCTAGACTAAAGTATCTGAGCTGAAAAATACGCTACGTGTATGATTCGTCAATACGATGCCACATGCTCCTTCGAGCGATCATGATATCAAAATCCCTTCCTTCAAGATTTATACTATTATATCATACTTTTAAAAAATGTATGCGGATGGAAACCGACAATAAACGGAGGGAATCTACAAAAAATGTTATGTTTAAATATTTTTGTAGAAAAGCCTAAGTTATTTCGGAGGATTGGACAGTTTGTAACGGTTTGTCCAATAAGTAAGAAAAAAAGGGTTTTATTCCGTTGTATTCTTTTCATCACTTTTATCTTTAAAAAACGCATCCCAACTAATCACACTTAAAAAAGTTAAAGCGATAATAACGAAAGCACGCATAAGCTGTAGACCTCCTTTTGTACATAGTATATGAATCATTCGATTCGGAATGTGTCATTTTTTTACAAGTCTTAACTATTATGAGAGTATATTAATATAGATAGATGAAGGGGAGAGTGAAGGTATGCTAAAAGGAATGTTCAAAAGAAAAGAATTAATATGTATTTCATGTCAGAAAAAAATTCAATATGAAGAAGAGCTTGTTGCTTTTGTAAAGTTGCCGAAAGAAAGAAGTATATTAGTTGGCCCTTTTGATGTGTGTTTGGCAAAAACAGCACAAGAGATATATTGTAAATCATGTTACGACAAAAAAAGCATGACCCAAAGTAATTGAGGGGCATGCTTTTTTCATTGGTGTGCTTTCCCCTCAGATACATTTTGAGTGAGTCGATACCAAAGCCAAAGGTCATTAATGATGGAAGCAAGATCGGCAATTTCTGAATTTAGTTTACAAGAAACTTCGAAGTCTTCTTCGTTATTTAAATAATGTTGTTTTGTATTAATATAGTGCTCAAGTTCTTTTATACGATCAGGAATTTTCCCGCGAACTTGTTCCCATTTTAGTAAAATAGCATGTTGCATTTTTTCGGGGATTTCTTCCCAGTCTTCTTGTAAATGCGGAATTTCAATTCCTAGATGTTTATCGTATAAGAAATACTTTTCCATAAGTTCACCCCCGTTTTCCTGCTTATATTGTACAGAAAAACAGAAAGAAGTTCGACGAAATTGTTTGAAAAAATTTGAAAATGACTCTTGATACATTTTGTGAAAGGTGGTAAAGTGTGAATTATTATAAAAGAAAATGAATATTTATTCTTTAGGGGGATGCAAAATGGAGAAGAAAAAAGTTGTATTAGCATATTCTGGAGGTCTTGATACTTCCGTTGCAATTAAATGGTTACAAGAGAAAAATTATGATATTATCGCGCTTTGTTTAGATTTAGGGGAAGGTAAAGACTTAGGGTTTGTAAAAGAAAAGGCACTTTCAGTAGGTGCAATTAAATCATATATGATTGATGTTCAAGAAGAATTCGCGAATGAATATGCATTGATGGCGATGCAAGCACACACTTTATACGAAGGGAAATACCCTCTTGTCTCTGCATTATCTCGTCCGCTTATTGCAAAGAAATTAGTAGAAATCGCAGAACAAGAAGGTGCAACTGCAGTTGCACACGGATGTACAGGAAAAGGAAATGACCAAGTTCGTTTTGAAGTTTCTATCCAAGCATTAAATCCTTACTTAGAAGTGATTGCGCCTGTACGTGAATGGAAATGGTCACGTGAAGAAGAAATTGCATATGCAAAAGAAAACGATGTACCAATTCCGATTAATTTAGATAGCCCGTTTTCAATCGATCAAAACTTATGGGGACGCAGCAACGAATGTGGAATTTTAGAAGATCCATGGGCAGCGCCGCCAGAAGATGCATATGAGATGACATTGGCGTTAGAAGATACACCGAATAAACCAGAGTTTGTAGAAATCGGATTTGAAGCAGGCGTACCGACTACTTTAAATGGCACTGCATATTCACTTGCAGAATTAATTAAAACGTTAAATGCGCTCGCTGGAAAACACGGCGTTGGACGTATTGATCACGTAGAAAATCGTCTTGTCGGTATTAAATCTCGTGAAGTATACGAATGCCCAGCAGCAATGACGTTAATCACTGCGCATAAAGAGTTGGAAGATTTAACACACGTAAAAGAAGTAGCACATTTTAAACCAGTGATTGAACAGAAAATAACAGAACTTATTTATAACGGTTTATGGTTCTCGCCTTTAAAACAAGCGCTTCATGCATTTTTACAAGAAACGCAAAAGAATGTAACAGGTACAGTGCGTGTGAAATTATTTAAAGGTCATGCGATTGTAGAAGGACGTAAATCTGAGTACTCTTTATACGATGAAAAATTAGCAACATATACTGCCCAGGACGAATTTAATCATGATGCAGCAGTTGGATTCATTTCATTATTTGGTTTACCGACGAAAGTATACAGCCAAGTGAATCAAAAGAAGGTGGAAGCGTGAGCAAACTTTGGGGCGGACGTTTTACAGAAGAAGCGGAAGCATGGGTTGAAGAATTTGGAGCATCCATCTCCTTCGATCAACAATTAGTAAATCAAGATATAAACGGGAGTATTGCACACGTCACGATGCTAGCAAAGCAGAGCATCGTGACGAAAGAAGAAGCAGAGAAAATAAAGGTAGGTCTTCAATATTTATTGAAAGAAGCAAAAGAGAATAAGCTACAATTTTCAGTAGAAGCAGAAGATATTCATTTAAATATCGAAAAGATGTTAATTGAACAAATTGGCGAAGTAGGAGGGAAACTTCATACAGGCCGAAGCCGTAACGATCAAGTGGCAACGGATATGCATTTGTATTTAAAAGAAAAGGTAGAACATATTATAAAAGCTACAAAGCAATTGCAAACTGTTCTTGTTCATCAAGCAGAAAATAATATTGAAACGATTATGCCTGGCTATACGCATTTGCAACGTGCCCAGCCGATTTCATTTGCTCATCATATTCTCGCTTACTTTTGGATGTTAGAGCGTGATGTAAATCGTTATGAAGATTCGTTAAAGCGTATTAATATCTCCCCATTAGGAGCAGGAGCGCTAGCTGGGACGACATTCCCGATTGACCGAGAATATAGTGCGGAGCTTCTTGGATTTAATGGAATATATGAAAATAGTTTAGATGCAGTAAGCGATCGTGATTTCATACTGGAGTTCCTAAGTAACTCATCTATGCTTATGATGCACTTATCGCGCTTTTGTGAAGAACTTATTTTATGGAGTAGCCAAGAGTTTCAATTTATTGAAATGAGCGATCAATACGCAACTGGAAGCAGCATTATGCCGCAAAAGAAAAACCCGGATATGGCGGAACTAATCCGTGGTAAAACAGGCAGAGTATACGGTAATTTATTCAGTTTACTTACAGTAATGAAAGGATTACCGCTCGCTTACAATAAAGACTTGCAAGAAGATAAAGAAGGAATGTTTGATACAGTAAAAACAGTAGAAGGATGCCTTCATATTATGGGGGGCATGCTTGAAACGATGACTGTAAACAAAGAAAAAATGGGGCAAGCTGTGACGCAAGATTTCTCCAACGCAACAGAAATTGCCGACTATTTAGCAAACAAAGGACTACCATTCCGTCAAGCTCATGAAATTGTTGGGAAGTTAGTGCTACATTGCACACAAAAAGGAATTTATTTATTAGATGTCCCGCTTGAAACATATCAAGAAATGAGCTCTTTATTTGAAGAAGATTTGTATGAAGTTCTTTCACCATATGCGGCTGTAAAGCGTCGTAATAGTGCTGGTGGGACAGGGTTTGAACAAATCAAAAACGCTTTGGAGAAGGCGAAGGGGTTAACGAAAGAATTTATTAAGAATTGAGTTGGGAAGTACGCCAGTCTAGTAAAGTCTGGCGTACTTTGTTTTTTAATAATATTTAAGTTACAATATAGTAAAAAATAACAATTTAGGGGAAGTCTATGAAAAAAATAGTGTTTATCATTGTACTGGTAATTAGTTTAATTGCAAATGCTAAAGTGTTTCTTTTGGACAAATATATGTATGTTGGTGAAAAAGAAAAGCGAGAAGAAGCGATTATCGCAACGATGTGGCATTTGCAAGATAAAGGATATAAAGAAAGTGATATTTTATATATAAAACCGGCCTTTTATAGCAAAATGGATTCGTATGGAATGAATGTGCAGTTTAAAGATGAACCAAATGAATCATATACATATAGAGTTTTAAAAGATACGAAAACAAATAAACTAACTGTACACCAAGATAGCAATGAGCAAGGTGGTATGGGCGGGAAGCATCAAGAGCTTAAATAAAGAAAGAAAACGACTGATGGCATTCGCCTGCAGTCGTTTTTCTTTTAATCATACTTATGTCGATCTTCCGTAATTCGAATATACTCAATATCCATCAAATCTCTAAGTAATGCACCGTTACTTAGTTCAACGCCATGTTTCTCTTTAAAATGAGTACGAATCGTATCTAGCATTTCGAGTTCTTTCCCATTCACATCTAAAATAATACGTTCAGAATCATCCATGTTGCATCCTCCTTTTTTACACATATATATTTTGTCCGTCTATTTCTAAAAAATGTATGTTAACGTAATGTTAGGAAATAAGAAAGGGATGAAAAATGAGACGTATTTATTTTATAGGGTTAATTTTGTACACGCTAATTGTATTACACGTTGCATTCCCAAATATGTTTTCATTTGAGGATGTAGAAACAGTACACGTCGGGATATTTATCTTTATTCTATTTGTAGTAGACTGCTGTATTTCAATATGGTTTTCGAAAAGAAAATATGTACAAGATAAAAAAGAAATGGAACAAAAAAAGAGAAAACGTTCATTTTGGATGATGACGTACTGTTTGTCTTTAGTGCTTACTGCTGCTTTTTTTAGTGAACATATTCCATTAGAAAGATTAAATATTGGATTTGGAGCGTTCGTATTCGCATACTATTTTTTTATGCACTTTCTTCCTTATATGAAAGAAAAGCGAGGAGAAGAGGAAGACCCGCTTGTAGAAGAAGCGAGAGAACAAGAGCATAAGAGAATAGAAGGGGATATAAAGAAACTTGGAGAACAAAAATGGTATTTAAAATCAAAAATCATATATGTTCTTTGCTTCATTACGCCGCCAATTGGCTATTTGTACGTCTTCTTACTTCGTAAAAAAATGACAGCAGATGCAAAGCAAACGTACTTAACGATCGCGACAATCATGATGGCGTTATGGTCTTTGAAGTTTCTTCCGCCTTATGTGTTGGCAATTACCGTTGTTGTCGTAGCATGTCTTGTGTTTATAGTGAAGTTTATAAAATGAAAAACACCAAGCCTATGTGGACTTGGTGTTTTATCTATAAATTAAAGCTCACCTTGTTCCTCATCACCACGAACAACAAGGACATCGCATTTCGCATAGCGAATAATATGTTCAGAGACGCTACCAATTAGGAAACGCTCAACAGCATTTAAACCAGTCGCACCACACATAATTAAATCTACTTTATGGTTTGGAGCGATTTCTTTTGAAATTTTTGATTTAGGATTACCGAATTCTAATACAGTTTCAATTTTTTCAAGACCAGCTTCAAGCGCAGTTTTTTTGTAGTCTTCTAATAAGTCTTCTGCAAATAGATTTGCACGTTCCGCAATTGCACGGCTATAAGCTTCTACTGCTGAGTATGCTTTTACATCAACGATATGAGCAATTGTTAATGTTGCATTGTTGCGCTTTGCGACTTGAATTGCTTTTTTAAAGGCTTTTTCTGCTTCTTTAGAACCATCCACCGCGATTAAAATATTTGTATATGTATTATTCATAGTAAATTCCTCCCAATCTGTTTTATAACTGTTTACAACTTAATTATAAAACAAATTTTGGTAACGTGCTTGCCAGAAACGTTACAGAATTTTGAAAACTCTGTTTCAATTCATTTTAGTTGTAATTGGAGCGAGAACTTGTTACATATGAAGTATAGCAATTTAAAAGGGGGCAGTTTTGTGAGACATGCGCTCATTACAGCCGGTACGAAAGGTTTAGGAAAGCAAGTAACAGAAAAATTATTGGCTAAAGGCTATTCAGTAACAGTAACGTACCATAGCGATATCACGGCTATGGAAACGATGAAAGAAACATATAAAGATGTGGAAGAGCGTCTACAATTCGTGCAAGCGGATGTCACGAAAAAGGAAGATTTACATAAAATAGTAGAAAAAGCGATGAGCCGTTTTGGCAAAATTGACTTTTTAATTAATAATGCTGGTCCATATGTATTTGAACGAAAAAAGTTAGTTGATTATGAAGAAGATGAATGGAATGAAATGATTCAGGGAAATTTAACAGCGGTATTTCATTTATTAAAACTTGTCGTTCCGGTCATGAGAAAACAGAACTTTGGCCGTATTATTAATTACGGATTTCAAGGGGCGGATAGTGCACCGGGATGGATTTATCGTTCAGCTTTTGCCGCAGCGAAAGTAGGACTTGTTTCATTAACGAAAACAGTTGCTTATGAAGAAGCGGAGTATGGTATTACTGCGAACATGGTATGTCCTGGTGATATTATAGGCGAGATGAAAGAGGCAACTATTCAAGAAGCACGTCAGCTGAAAGAGCATAACACACCGATTGGTAGATCTGGAACAGGTGAAGATATTGCAAGAACCATTTCGTTTTTATGTGAGGACGATTCCGATATGATTACCGGTACAATTATTGAAGTGACTGGTGCAGTGGATGTTATTCATAGACATCGATAGAATAAAATAAGATGAAGTTTCGAATAATTGGACAGTTTATCCATTGTGCTGAGAGGTGCGGATAATACTGTCCTTTAATATAAAATTAAATCTATCGGAAAACTCGTGTTATTTTTTTGTCAAATATTGAGATATTATGTTAAAATATAAGAGCGTAGAAAGCGCTTTAAAAAAATGATTCAGGGGTCATTTCATAACTCAAGGGGGAACTAATCATGCGTATCGGTATTCCAACAGAAATTAAAAACAATGAAAACCGTGTGGCAATGACGCCAGCGGGAGCAGTACATTTAGTACAAAATGGTCATGAAGTTTTTGTTCAAAAAGGAGCAGGTTTAGGATCTGGCTTTACGGATGAAGAATACGTACAAGCTGGTGCGAAACTTGTAGAAACTGCTGAAGAAGCATGGAATCAAGATATGGTTATGAAGGTAAAAGAGCCAGTAGCAAGTGAATACGGCTATTTCCGTGAAGGTTTAATTTTATTCACATACTTACACTTAGCTCCAGAACCAGAATTAACGAAAGCACTAATCGATAACAAAGTTGCATCAATCGCATATGAAACAGTACAATTAGACAATCGTTCTTTACCATTACTTGCACCTATGAGTGAAGTAGCTGGTCGTATGTCTGCACAAATCGGTGCACAATTCCTTGAGAAAAACAAAGGTGGTAAAGGTATTTTACTTGCAGGCGTTCCAGGGGTAAAACGCGGCAAAGTAACAATCATCGGCGGTGGTCAAGCTGGTACAAACGCAGCTAAGATTGCAGTAGGTTTAGGTGCAGATGTAACAATCATTGACTTAAGTGCAGAACGTCTTCGTCAATTAGATGATATTTTCGGTAACCAAGTAAAAACATTAATGTCTAATCCATATAACATTGCAGAAGCTGTTAAAGAATCTGACCTTGTTATTGGTGCAGTATTAATTCCAGGTGCAAAAGCGCCAAAACTTGTAACTGAAGAAATGATTCAATCAATGGAACCAGGTTCTGTCGTTGTAGATATCGCGATTGACCAAGGTGGTATTTTCGAAACAACTGATCGTATTACAACTCATGATAACCCAACTTACGAAAAACATGGCGTTGTTCATTATGCAGTTGCTAATATGCCAGGTGCAGTTCCACGTACGTCAACTCTTGCATTAACAAACGTAACAGTACCATATGCAGTACAAATTGCGAACAAAGGTTACAAAGATGCTTGCTTAGGCAACACTGCATTACTAAAAGGTATTAACACATTAGATGGCTATGTAACATTCGAAGCAGTTGCAGAAGCGCACGGCTTACAATACGCTGATGCGAAAGAGCTTCTTGAAAAAGCTCCTGCTTTATCATAATAGAAATACATTCGAGACCTTCCTTTATGAGGAGGGTCTTTTTTATAAGGTGAAAAATTGTTTTTTATTACTGTTAACAAGTGGTAATTGTGATAATTTAGAATTATATAAATTTAAGGGAAGGGGGATTGAATTGGGAAGAAAAAGTAAGCGGGGGAAGCGTAAAAAACAAAGAGGAGTAATAAGGAGTAAACATGAGTTAGTAGTTACGAAAAAGAGACCTAGGTCGAAATTTGAAAGTGGTTTAATAGATGCGGCGAATGTTATGTATTTTATTGTAATGAGTATTATTTTCATTAACTTAATTAAGTTACAAATTTCAAATTTATCTTTACATGTATTTGTACTTATTATTTTTCTTATGGTAGCTATTTCGGTACATGTTTTAGTTTTTGGAACATTACTATCAACTAATAAGAATGGTGGAAAAAAAGTACAAAAAAAGAAAAGAAATTCGTCTTATTATGCAAGCTCATCAAGTGGATTCGGTGACTACAGTAGCAATGATTGTAGCAGCTCAAGTGATGGCGGAGGAGATTGCGGAGGTGGTGGAGACTAAGTTAGTTTTTCAGAAGAACGACTAATGAAAGGGTGAGACGGAATATGGAGACTGTGAACTTAATAGAATTAACAAAGGACATTCAAGACCAACATAAAAACTTCGTCGTTTCAAATGTAAATAGTCATTGCTTACGAATCGCTGTATTTACTGGCGAATATGATTGGCATTATCATTCTAATTCGGATGAATTATTTATTGTGCTAGAGGGAGAATTGCTTATCGATTTTGAAGATGGAGAAACAGCAGTTTTAAAGCCGAATGATTCTATTTTAATTCCAGCGTGTACGATTCATAGAACGAGAGCATTAAAGAGAACAGTAAATCTTTGTTTCGAAAATATAGAAGCTGATACGATTAAAGTGGAGCAGTTATGAAAAAATTATCTGTAGCCGAGTATAGAAAAATCATTCCGATTTTGGAAAGTAATACAAGAACGACGACATTTGCTTATGCGGTATGTGACCAAATGATAGATGGTGAGATTTTTGCCAACGAGAAGTTAACAGCAGGATTAATTCGTACAGTTAACGGTATCTATTATTTATTTGGTCATACGGATGATCAAAATTATAATGAAGATTTATTGATGTATTTAAAAATGGCTATTGAAAAAACAGAGAAGAGATTTACACTATTCGCTTCAAGTGAAGAGTGGGAAATGATGATTGAAGGGCGTTTTAGTAATGTACTTCGGAATATGCCACGAATGAAATTCCAAAGAGAAATCTTTGAAGAGCGAACACAAGATGCAAATAAAAATACATATGCAGTGAAGCGTATTGATAAAAGTGATATAGAACGAAGCAGTGAATTTACAGAGAAGTATTATAAAGAATATTGGGGATCAA